>Ga0180433_10000811_pt1 | contig 53011 bp, 68 predicted proteins | sample SS_ome_8_FD_132980 | JGI IMG/M metagenome (GOLD analysis project Ga0180433, IMG submission 132980) | Hypersaline lake sediment archaeal communities from the Salton Sea, California, USA - SS_1_D_1 metaG | ecosystem: Environmental > Aquatic > Non-marine Saline and Alkaline > Hypersaline >...
CAATAGATAGCAGGAACAAGGCGGTCAAGAGGTGGGTTGATGCTGGTTTGACACCAGAAGAGGCAGAGAATGAGATTTCAAGGTTCTACAGAAATTTAGGCACTCGTGCCGTTGACTCGTGGTCTTGCGACGACGATGGTCCGCTTGCTGTTGTCGTTAGCGACGTCCCGGGGGGCAGGTACTCCTATATGGGGTCGTTCGCTCTCAGTAGGTCCGCCGAGCGGAGCGAGGCACCGCAGAACACTGGTTTCAGGATGCTCACGGACGAGGAACACAGGGCTTTTGAAGCCGACAGGGAAGCTCTGGAAAATGTCAGGAAAGCAGTTAACAAATAAAACAAATAATAGACAGAATTAATGAAAAGGTTCGTTCCCTTTTCCCTAACCATCTTCTCAGCCCTCTTTAACATCTCCTGAAAAAGAGGCACACATTTCCCCTCCTAAAGGCTTACTTCCCCCTTTGTTTCTGTGCATGCCTTTCTGCTCTAACAACCATCTGCTTCTTCAGGCCGATGAACACGCCGCCGTGCTTGCCCCCGCAGTATGTTGATTCCCCGGGCTTGATGAGCTTGCCCAGCTCAGGGCTCTCGATGTCTATGTGCGTGATGCGCGCCCGGCTCTTGCCCTTAATGTGGATATATGCCTTCACCTTCTTTAACGGAATCTTGCCCTCGCCGGGACCGCTCATGGCAGCCTCCTTGCCAGCTCCGGCAGCTCTTTGAGGGTCCTGTCCGGCGTGTATTTTCTGAGCTTGCCTACAAGCCCATTATCCTTCAGCATCTCGACTGTCAGCGGAATGGCCACGCCGTCAACTGTTTTGGCATCCCTCATGTGAAGCGAGAACGGCGCACGGGCGAGCTTGCCGGACGGGCTCTGGCTCGGGTCTATGTTTATGCAGCCCTTCTGTTTCTGGTGCCCGCCAATGACATTAATCCTTAGCTTTTTGTCTATCTCTTCGGCCCACCTGCCTGTAAAGCTCTCCAGCGGCTTGTTCTTGGAGAAGTGTATCTCCCTGTCATAAACAGAGTGTGGAATCTTCTTCTTCAACAGGAGGTAAATGTGAAAGCTGGAGCCGGTCCATAACACGAACATACTGAAACCGCCGGTTTTCTTTCTGAATTCTTGCTCTTTGCTTATCAGTGCAGCAAGTTCTGCAGCAACAAGCTGAGCCTTCTCGGCCGGCTGCCCGGAGCGGTCAATGTCAAAATATACCCTTTCCAGCGGCTTGCCGGAACCCTCATTATTTGTGGCATAGAAGAAGTCTATCAGCTTCCTTGGCGGGAAATAATCCCATACCTTTGCCTGCTTTCTGCTGAGCTTGCCTCTCACGCTGCCCAGTCCCTGGCCGCTCTTTCGCAGCTCCATGAAATTCTTGTCAACGGCATTGGCAATCTCCTCAACAGACAGCGGCGGCTCCTTTGAGCCGCGCTTGATGAAGTAGGGGATGCCTTTTGGCAGCCAGATTTTGGTGGCTATCTCCTTATCCCTGAGAAAGCGCTTCACCGCGGCATTGGCCGCAATCCTGGAATAATAAACAATCACATCGGTCTGGCCGAGCTCCTTCAGGACAGGCATGCTTAATTATTGTTTCTGATTAAGAAAAAGATTAATCTAATGTAGCATTCTCATCTGGGACGCCTATTAACAGCGATTCATTGTATCTTCGAATAGCACGAGGTATTTCATCTGTTTGAAAATGAAATATTTGAGAACCATTTCCATCAAAATAATCAAAGCTAAAAACACCATCTTCTACGGTTGCAACAACCCGCCTGCATCCTCTAAGGTATCTTGGTTTACATGCACTTGCAGCACCTACGTCTTCATTCCTCATAAGTAACAAATAGAATATAGTTTTATAAAGCTTTCGGCTGTTTCTATATCCTGAATTCCCTGAACTCTATTCGGCCCTGCTTAATCATGTCCCTGACAGCGCGCTGGCGCGCGCTCAGGGTCGAGGAGCCGGACTTGAACTCCACGAAGACGATTTTATCATCCTCAAACTGGACTCCGTCTATGGGCGTGCCGATGAAGCGGAAGTTGTTCTTTTCGTAAGGGTAGTGGTCAAGGAAAGGCATGAACTGCTCTGACATCTTGCCGTGCTTTGTTGCAAGGCTCTGCAGGCTGAATTTCAGTGCCCGCGCCTCCTTCCGGTATGAAAATGCCACATACAAAAGCACAAGCATCGCCAAAACAAGAATGATTTCAGTTATCATACCTATATTTTGGAGTTATATAATAAATCAGCTTATATTGAGCTCCAGCACGTCCCCGTCTACCAGCCCGTGCTTCAGGCCAACCCCCTGGCCCGGGAACCTTGCTGAAGGGCCCCATACCCGTGCAGACCTGAATTGCTTCTTCAGCCCGCCGTGAACCCATCTACATACGTCCTCTACAGTGGAACCTTCCCTGATAACAAGAGGCTCTTTCATGTCAGGCTCCTTGCCCGGCCTCTTCATGTAGATGCGCATGAACCTGAGCTTCTTCCATATCAGCTCTTTCAGCCCATTGATTCCTGTGCCCCTGAGAGCGGATATACATATGGAATCACTGCCTGTTTTGGGCACGCCCCTGTCAGCCTTGTTCACTATGGTTATCGCAGGCACGTAAACCCTGTTTTTCATCAATGCGTCTATGAGCCTGTCCATGTCAGAATCCTCTGCGATAACAACATCTGCATTGTGTATGCCGAATTCCCTGAGCACCGAAACAACAGTGTCCCTGTTGAAACAGCCGCCTGTTACGTTTACGCCGCCTGCGCTTTTCCTGTCAATCTTGATCTGGGGAGGTTCTTTGTTCAGCCTGAACCCGGCCTCGTAAAGCTCCTTCTCTATAACTCCAACCTTGTCGATGCCTTCAACGTCAACCATTATCAGTATGAGGTCGGCGTTCCTGACAACAGAGAGTATCTCCCTGCCCCTGCCCCTGCCTGAAGCAGCCCCCTCCACGAGCCCGGGCACGTCGAGTATCTGTATCTTCGCGCCCTTGTATTCCATAACTCCGGGTATGACGTCAAGCGTGGTGAAATCATAGTCCCCGACCTTTGACTCGGCGTTTGTCAGCTGGTTCAGCAGGGTGGACTTCCCGACCGACGGGAACCCGACGAGCAGCACAGTCGCATCACCGTGCTTCTTGATGCTGTATCCTGCACCCTTCTTGCCGCTCTTTTTCTGTATCTTTGAGCACAAAAGCGCAATCTTTGCCTTCAGCTTGCCGATATGCTTCTCGGTTGCCTTGTTGTACTGGGTCCGGGCAATCTCGTCCTCAATCTCCTTCGCCTCTTCTTCGGGGTTCATAAGTCATCCAAAGGGCTTTTAACGTTTCTGATAGTCTGGTTTGAGACAGACAAATAAATCTGTGTGGTTCTTATGTCGCTGTGCCCCAGAAGCTTCTGTATTATTCTGAGGTCTATGCCCTGCTCAAGCAGATGCGTTGCAAAACTGTGCCTCAATGTGTGCGGATGAACATTCTTGTTGATTCCTGCCTTTCTTGCGGAGTTCTTCACGATTTTCTGTATCGTTGCCGTCGTCAGCTTGCCGCCCCTGTTTGAAGCGAACAATATTTCCCCATTGCTCAGTTTCGAATAATTCACAAGCCCGTCCTTCAGGGAATCCGGTATTTTTACGAACCTGTCTTTTCTGCCTTTTGACAACCTTATGTGAATCAGGCCCTCATTCACATTCAGGTCATCTTTTCTGAGATTCACAAGTTCGCTTACGCGCAGGCCGCAACCATATAGCAGCTTTATAACCAATCTGTGCTTGATGTTTTCCGTGGCATCAATCATACTTTTAATCTCTTTCAGACTGAGGACTTCAGGGATTGGCTTGTTCCTTTTTGGGTGCTTTAACGTTATATTTTTACCGAGAACATTAGCGAAAAAGAACCCGATTGCGCTGATGTTCGCTGACACAGTTGATGGGTTCTGCCGCTTTATTTTTATCAGGTGAAGCACATATTCCTTTACCACATCTTCGCTCATTTCACTGTTTTTGGCATATTCGATAAACCTATTGACGAAATAAACATATGATTTCACGGTCTTCTGTGAGAAGTTCCTTATTTCCAATTCCCTTCTCAATTTCTTGATGTTATCCATAACAAATCAATATAAAACACACTTATAAAGTTATAATAACAGCCAATTAAGACATCATATCATAACCAAAGTTATGATATGATTATGTTAATTGCAATTTTCAAAAATCCTAAAATATAGAAAGGGGGGAACTTTTAGTCCTTCGGACAGAATGTCTTTTTCTGCGAAAAAGAGAATTATTGTTTATTTCCTGTGATTCTGTCTTGTAATTTATATCCTAATTGAGCACCTTTAGAAGTTCCGTAAGCCACTCCAGCAACAGTTCCTGCTCCAGCAACGAGAACACCTACACCTCCAACCAATACTCCAACTCCTCCAACTAAAGCACCAACGCCTGCTCCGAGTGCTAAACCACCTGCTGTTCCAACAACGGCTCCACCAGAGGCAGTAGCATACTTAATTCCACCACTAAGTCTTGATATAACTGGATGGTATCTTTCTTCATTTGTTATGGCAAACTCTCCTCTTTGTTCAGGAGCACCATTTCTAACTTGTTCAAATGCAGTTAAAACTCTATCTTGATATTCTTTTGGGATCTTTGCAGAATCAACTAAACTAACTAATTGTTCTTCTTCATTAAATGGTTCTGCAATAAAAGTATAATCAGAAACATCGGAGCCAAAAATTCTTCTTTGATTATGAGCTCTTAATATTTGGGCAAAATATTTTGATTCTTTCAGTTCATCATGATTCAATTTTCTTTTTCCATCTCTATGAAAAATTGTTGTTACTGATTGAAGTAAACCTCCTTTTGCAGGGCTTAAAGAAGTAAGATAAGATTCCAATGGTGATTCATCATCAATCCCCTCTTTTAAATCATCAACTTTTTCTTTGATGTCATCTAATCTTTCTTTTAATTCTTCATAATCAGTAATACCTTTAGTTTCTTCCAAGAATCTATTTACTTCATCAACTGATGCAACATAATCAAAATCTTGCTTTTCAGATAAAGCATGCTCTAATGAATATAACCCAAATCTTACTGGAAGTTCTATCTGTCTAGTTTGCCATCCCATAAATAAATGAATCAATAGCACATTTATAAAGCTTTAGCTTGTAACTACTCAATAATTAATAATAAAAAATAAAAGTTCCCCCTCTAAAACATTTGAATATATGGGGCTTCGCCCTTGATGACGGATTTTTGAAAACTTCTTCGGCTTCGCCTCGACCACGCTGCGCTCTCGCCTATCGGCTCGGGGCAATTAACAGGAATTTAACGAGAAATGGCTCGGCTCGCCATTTCTCCAAATTTGATTTTCCAGCTCTGTTCACTTCGTTCACGAGGGAAAATCAAACTTCGTTAAATTCCGATGTTCAACGAAATTCCTGTGGTCGCCCCTAGAACAATAATGTTTATATAATTACAATTGATTCTCTTTATTATGTCTTTGATAATCAGTCCAAAAACAACAGAAAAAGTCTTGAAAGCATTTACTGAAAAGCTGGATTTACGAAAAGTCCCAAAATCTGATGGTCGGTTTTGGCACGGCAATTTTAATGACTCATTATATGAGGGATTGGATGGTTTGACCAAACTATTATTTACTGGTTATTCCGGAGCTGTTGCGGGTCAAGCCATGATTGAATATGCTTCAGAATATTTGACAACCGACCAAAAACCAGAAGTATATTTTGTGGGTAGCGTTTATGCTTTCAAGGATTCCGAATTAGAACCCGGAGATATTGTTTTTGCAAGAGACACATTTTCGCCTGATAGTTTTGAACAAAGCATTTATCAAAATGCAAGAGGCAGAGGTGTTAATGATGTCACTCAACCAAATCCGCAACTGCTGGAAAAAATTTTAGGTATTGCGCAAGAGAAATCCCTAAATTTGAGACCGAGTAAAGTTTATTGTTGCATCACGCCTGGGTATTTACCTGATTTTACTAAACCAACTCAATTAATGGATGAAGCCATGTGGTGGAAGATTTCTCTTGCTGAAATTGGTGAACAAGATTGTGATTCTGGAGAATATGAAAGTGCTTCTGTATTGGCGTGTAGCAGACTTTTTGGAATTCCAGCAGTTGCTCTTCTTGATGTAAAAGACAAACGCTATTCAGAATCTGATTACAGAATTGCCTCTTCTGAACAGAAAAAAACAAGCTCTTTATTCTATTTTGGATGTTATAAGAGAATCAATTATTAGATAGGAGGCGACCACAGGAACTCTGCGCAAAACTTCGTTTTGCTTGGGGACGTTGCGCTTTCGGACTTCGTCCTCGCCCTCACTTAACATGGCTTAAACAGAAAATCCTGCAAGGATTTTCCCAAATTCTGCTACGCAGAACTTCCCTTAAGCCCAATGTTATGTGCAATTCGAGACGCCTTAATTATTTAGAAGAAATCAAATAACTACCTAATACAATTAGAACTAATGGTATTATTGTCATTACTATCGCACCACCTATCATTCCAGTTGTGTATGCAGATATCATAGATGGAACTGTTCCAATCCCAAACGCCAATAATATATATCCCCAAAAGGTTTTTGTGTTTAATGTCATAATTGTTATTTGATTTCTATATTATTTAAATGCTTCGTTCGGCGTCTCGAACTCTGCGGAAAATCAAACTTCGTTAAATTCCAATGTTATGCACCCAGGGGTATGCATACTGGGTCAAAAACCCATAAAAAGAAGAAAACCAAGATAGTTGCATGGAAAAAATCCTGAAACAATATGGCATAACCCCAGACCCCATGCAGGGGCAGAATTTCATGGCCAGCCAGAAGGCAATAAGCAAGGTTGTTTCGCTTGCCCGTCTGCGCCGGAATGAAACCGTGCTGGAGATAGGCGCAGGTCTCGGTTTCCTTACAGAAGAGCTTGCAAAGAAGGCAAAGAAGGTCATAGCAGTGGAGATGGACCGAAAGCTCGCTTCTGTCCTGAAAAAAGAGCTTGCAGAATACAATAACATCCAGCCCATCCGAGGCAACATACTGAAAACAATTAGCGGGATAAGATGCGACGTTATTGTTTCAAATCTGCCTTATGCCATATCAGAGGCACTGTTAAGGAAGCTCACCACATATGATTTCAAAAGGGCAGTCCTTGTAGTTCCCAAAGGCTTTGCCTACAGGCTCGTGGCAAATGAAAACGAAGCCAATTACAGCAGGCTGTCTGTTTTCGCCCAGTCATTCTTCAATGTCAGTATAATAACCGAGCTATCCAAAAGCGACTTTTATCCAAAGCCGGATACAAATTCAGTGGTGATAGAGCTTTCCAAAAAACCGGAAAACTTGATACAAAAACTGTTCCTTTGGGAGTCAAGGAAGCTAAAAAATCTGCTTCTTGAAGCCATTGCCACCCACGAAAGGGTCAGCAAAAACACTGCAAGAGAACGCTTAAAAAGATTGAATATAAGCAATAAAACACTGGACAAAAGGGCAAGGGAAATTGATTTAAAAGGCATGAAAACAATAATTAATGCATTGAAAGCTGCCCGGAAATAGACGGATACGGTATCCTTTTAGAACCGCATGCTATTGGTTTTAAGGGCAGGCATGTGTTTAAAAATAAACCAAAATTAGCCGGCGGAACAGCGGAGCCGGGGAGGCAAAAATATGGCAAAAAAGACGGCGCAGGATATGTCGAAAGAACACAGGGAGATTTCCATATCCGAATTTTTCGAGAAAAACAGACACCTTCTTGGTTATGACAACAGGATAAAGGCGCTGCTGACCATAGTGAAGGAGGCAGTGGACAATTCCCTCGACGCAACCGAGGAGGCAAGGATACTGCCGGACATATACGTGAAGATAGAAGAGCTGGAAAAGGAAAAATACAAGGTTGTGGTAAGGGATAACGGCCCCGGTATAGTGAAGAAACAGATAGCAAACATATTCGGGAAGCTGCTTTACGGCAGCAAGTTTCATAAACTTCGTCAGAGCCGCGGGCAGCAGGGCATTGGGATATCGGGCTGCGTTCTGTATGCCCAGCTCACGAGTGGACAGGCCACCCAGATACTCACATCAACAGGAGACGGCAAGACCCACAAATACAAGGTCAAGATTGATGTCAAGAAAAACGAACCCAAGATAGTTGAAAGCAGCATCGTTGAGACTGACAAATGGCACGGTCTACAGGTAACATTCGTAGTTGAAGGCATTTACAGGGAACACAAGCAGTCTGTGATCGAATACCTCAAAGAGGTGGCGATATCAAACCCATATGCCAACATCGTTTTTGACGCACCCACGGGGAAGATAGAATTCAAGCGAGGAGTCGAGGTTCTACCAAAGGAACCCGGCGAGATAAGGCCCCACCTCTACGGTGTTGAAATAGGAATAATGACAAGGATGCTTCATGAAACCAATGCCCGCACAACCCAGACATTCCTGACAAGCGAATTCTCAAGGATAGGAAGCCTGACGGCAAAAAGGATATGCGAGGAGGCAAAGATTGACCCGAGGGTGAGCCCCAAAAAACTCAGCGATGAGAATGTAAGGGGCATAGTCGCGGTGGTCAAGGAGACAAAGCTCACGAAGCCACCGACAGACTGCCTGTCACCACTTGGTTCAAAGCTGATTAAAAACGGAATGAAAAAGGAGCTCAACCCGGAATGGGTTGACTCGATAACAAGGCCGCCGGCGGTTTACAGGGGATGGCCATTTGAGATTGAGGTCGGCATAGCATTCGGCGGCTCCATAACAGAGCCAAGGATGATGAGGTTCGCAAACAAAGTCCCTTTGCTGTATCAGCAGGGAGACTGCGCCATAACGAAGTCAATAGGGCAGATTGACTGGAGAAGATATGGGCTTGAGGGAGCGAGGTTCCCGGAATCACCGGTCGTGATATTCGTTCATCTCTGCTCTGTGTGGGTACCATTCAATTCAGAGTCAAAGGAGTCAATAGCTTCGTACCCTGTGATTTTAAAGGAAATAAAGCTCGGGCTGCAGGACTGCGCAAGAAAGCTTTCGCTTTACCTGTCCGGCATCAGGAAAGCTGAAAAGATAGCCGAAAGGAAAAGAATATTTGACAGGTATGCCGGCGAAACCGCGTCGGCGCTTGGGGAGCTTACGGGAAAACCAAGCGACAAAATAGAAGATAACATAAGGAAGATGGTTGAGAAAAGATGGGGTGAGATAAATGCCGAAGGAAACTAAGTCATTCAGCAGGAGTGCAAGCGAAAGGGAGCTTACGAACCCGAAGGAAAAGCTGATAGCCTTGGGGCAGGAGACCATTAACCAGCTTGAGAAGCTAAGGAACCCCGACATAGTGCTGCCAATCAGGACGCTTTCAAACGTGTTTTTTGACGAAAAACACAAGCTGATAAGGCTCGGCGACAAGGTATCGCACAGAACATACATGAATATAGCGCACACAAGGAAGTTCATGCAGACCCTTCTTGTGGCGGCAGAATGCAAGAAGATAATGGACCAGAACGTTTCAACGTCAATAAGGGACCTATATTATGCACTCAAGAGGACGATTCCTGATACCAATGAAAACACGTTTGAGGAGCAGGGCGAATCAGACCCCGTGCTCGAGGATCTTGAGGCAGCGCTGAATACGCTCAGGGAGCGGCTGCATCTTCAGGCAGACCGCAAAGGCTATGTGGCCGGGCCCCTTGTAATAGACGATTCGGGGGATACAATAGACTGCGGCAGGATGGGATCTTCGGGGTGGGCAATACCGTCCAATGCAGAATCAAATGTAATAAAGTTCAAGAGCTGCAGTGCAAATTTCGTGCTTGTCATAGAGAAGGATGCCGTTTGGCAGAGGCTTAACGAGGATAAGTTCTGGAAGAAGCACAACTGTCTCATACTGACCGGAAAGGGCCAGCCCGCAAGGGGCACGAGGCGCCTCATCAACCGGCTTCACAATGAACTGAAGCTGCCTGTTTATGTTCTCACGGACAGCGACGTCTGGGGTTATTACATTTACTCGGTGATAAAACAGGGCTCAATCAACCTTTCCTTCCTGTCTGACCGCCTTGGGACGCCGGATGCCAAGTTCATCGGCCTTACAACACAGGACGTTGCCAGGTTTGACATACCGAAGAACGTAACCATAAAGCTCAATGAAGGCGACAAGAAAAGGGCAAACGAGATGCTCAACTACGTGTGGTTCAGGCCCAAGGAGTGGCAGCAGGAAATCAAGCACATGCTGCAGGTCGGCTACAAGCTGGAGCTTGAGGCCCTTACATCAAAAGGCATAAAGTTCATTTCTGAGAAGTACCTTCCCCAGAAGATACAGAACAAGGAATTCCTGCCGTGAACTTTACCTTCTTGATAACACAGCATCTACAGCTTTGTCTATTCTTTCCAGTTTAGGGCTTCTGCTCAGGGTTAAGTCTTCAACATCAGGCAAAAACGCGACTTCTCCGTCATCTGATAATTTTAAGGGGAAATGATAATTTTCACCACCCTCCACATCTGCTACAAGCATATCAAAAGATTCTATTCCAACTCCGTATGCATGACCCCTGTAAATATTACCATCCTTCATCGTTATTGTCACAATGTTAGGCCCATAAAAAATCTCATCTGTTGAAAACGTGGGCCCATTTTCCGGATGACCGTATCTTACTTTTGAAAAACTTGCATAACTGTGATCTGCATCTTCCATGTTAAGTATTAGGTTGGTAATATATTTAAACCTACGGCTTCCTTTCATAATTATTAGAAGCGTATGTTTTATTTATATAGACAAGTGTCTTATAATATGCCAAAGAAAGGTCCAGACTTAGAAAAAATCAGAAAAATCAGAAAGATTCTCTCCAAAAAACCAAATGGGTTATGGGTCAGAGAGATTGCTAGACAAACAGATCTGGACAAGTCAACAGTTTCAATATACCTCTCAAAACATTTAAAAAATGAGATTGAGGAGATTTTTTCAGTTCATGGCAGCTTGATAAAGATTGTAAGGTTGAGGAAATGAATGAGGAGCAAATTAATACTTTTAAATTGAATCTTTTGGACCTACCGCATGATAAAGTCTATGTAGAAATAAAGGAAAATTATAAAAAATATATTTTAAGATGTATAGAAAGACAATTTGGTTTAAGACCTGGATTATACAAAAGATTGGGAGTGTCACAAGCATCTTTTTATAAATGGAAAACAAAAAGCGAATTTCCTTTATTCATATTAATAGAACTTCTGAAAATATTAAATCTTGATACAAAAGATATACAGGAAAATTTAATAAAAATAAGAAGCGGTGTTTATCCTCCAAGAGGAAAAGGTAGTGGAAATCTAAGTAAATATATTTGTCCAAAGTTTCCAATTGAAATGTCAAAAGAATTGGCAAGAATTTTGGCACATATTTTTGGTGATGGTTGTCTTTCTATAAGTAGAAAAAAATATATTAATTTACAATACTATAATCAAAACAAAGAATTATTGAATAATTTTAGGAGAGATATAATCTCATTATTTAATGCAAATCATATTTATGAAGGAACAAATAAAAAAACATCATTTCTAAGATTTTCTTCATCGATAGGTCTCATATTTAACCAAATAGTTAACAGCTTTAATAGTAAAGATTCCCGTATACCTGACATAATCAAAAAAGCAGACAATGAATATAAGATTGAGTTCATAAAATCTTTCTTTGATGATGAAGCCCATGTTAAATATAAACCGCCAGAACGAAACATAGAATTGGCATTAAGTAACAAAAAATTCTTAATGGATATGAAGATTTTGTTAAAAAGCTTTGATATAGATACCACCAAAATATATGCAAGTAGACAGCGCGGATTTAGACGATATACCGTCTATATAAGAAATTACCACAATCTGAAGAAATATTATCAATATATAGGATTCAACCACAAAAGAAAACAAGATATGTTGAAGAGAATTATACTCAATCCTGGCCAAAAACATTATTCGCATGGCGAAACAGAAAGAAAAATATTGGAATTATTAAAGAAAAAAGCCTTAACATCGAAAGAATTAAGTCTTATATTGAATAGAAGTGTATGTACAATACATATAGTTTTAAAGAGAATGAAAGAAAAAGGCTCTATAAAACATATAAAATTTAAGAAAAAATACAAGGTTTGGGTGAGTGATTAGGATGCACTCATTAATAATTGCAGAAAAACCAACATCTGCAAGAAAAATAGCAGAAGCTCTTGCAGAGGGCAAGGTCGAAACCGTCAAGAAGAACACTGTTTCTTATTACCGGATACACAGGGACGGGAAGGATATTGTTGTCGTGCCCGCTGTCGGGCACCTTTTCGTTCTGCAGGAAAAGAACCCGTCAGTCAAATGGAGCTATCCCATATTTGAAACCCGCTGGGTGCCCAGCCACACAATCAAGGGCAACGCATGGTCCAGGAAGTACTTCCAGAACATAAAGTCCCTGGTCAAGGGAGCGGACAGCTTCATCTCAGCAACAGACTTTGACATAGAGGGTTCCACAATAGCGTTCAACATACTCCGCTTCATCTGCAACACAAAGGAGGGCAGAAGGATGCGATTCTCAACTCTGACCAAGAATGATATAATAGATGCGTATGAGAATGCAAGCAAAAAGCTTGATTTCCCGCAGATAGAAGCAGGGCTTACACGGGCACAGGTTGACTGGTACTTCGGCATAAACCTCAGCAGGGCGCTGACGCTTGCGCTGGAGCATGTCGGCGGATACTGGGTCCTGTCAATAGGAAGGGTGCAGGGGCCCACATTAGAGCTTCTTGAAAAGCGCGAAAGGGAGATTGAGGCATTCAGGCCAAAGCCATACTGGGAGATTGAGCTCAGGGGCAGGATAGAGGACAGGGCAGTCACAGCCAGCCACGAAAAGGACAAGTTCTGGAAGAAGCCTGAAGCTGATGCGGTGATGGCCGGGTGCAGGGGTAGGGACGGTGTTGTTGATTCCATTGAAAAGAGGGAACAGAAACAGTATCCCCCGTTCCCGTTTGACCTTACAACGCTGCAGAGGGAGAGCTACAAGCTCTTCGGCTATTCGCCAAGGCAGACACTGAGCATTGCCCAGTCCCTGTACGAACATGCAGTCATAAGCTACCCGAGAACCAGCTCGCAGAAGCTTCCTGCGAAGATCGGTTACAAGACCATACTGAACAAGCTGTGGAAGCAGAGACCCTATTCAAAATTCTGCGAGGAGCTTCTCGCCAGGAAGACCCTAAAGCCGAACGAGGGCAAGAAGACGGATTCGGCGCACCCCGCAATATACCCGACAGGCCATGTGATAAAGATGAACAGCTACCAGAGGAAGCTTTACGACCTGATAGTCAGGCGCTTCCTTGCGGTCTTTGCCGAGCCCGCCCTCCGCGAGCACATGCGCGTGGTCATAAACGTCAACGGGGAAAGGTTCATCGTGCACGGGGTCAAGACGCTGAAGGCCAACTGGATGGAATACTACGGCCCGCACGCAAAGTTCAAGGAGCAGGTGCTGCCCGAAATCCAGAAAGGCGAGACAGTGAACGTGAAGAAGCTAACCATGTTCGACAAAGAGACTGAGCCGCCGAACCGCTTTTCACAGGCATCTGTGCTGAAGGAGATGGAGGAGCTCGGGCTGGGCACCAAAGCAACGAGGGCCGGCATACTCCAGACGCTCTACGACAGGAGCTATATCAAGGAGCGCTCTATAGAGGTCACAGACATAGGCAGGGCTGTTGCAAAGACGCTTGAACAGCATAGCCCGGAAATCATGTCGCCCAAGCTGACGAGCCAGCTTGACAGGGACATGGAGATGATAGAGACAGGCAAGGAGAAGAGGAAGAAGGTAGTTGAAAACACCGAGAAGGAACTGAGACGGATTCTTGAAGATTTCAGGCAGCATGAAAAGCACATAGGCAAGGGCATATACGAGGCAGTCAGGGAGTATGAGAAGGAGATACACACAGTCGGTACGTGCCCTAAATGCGGGAAGAAGCTCATGATAATGCATTCACACAAGACTGGCAAGAGGTTCGTGGGATGCACGGGCTATCCCAAGTGCACGAACTCATTCCCGCTCCCGCAGCACGGGTACGTGGAGGTCATCTCAAAGAAGTGCCCTGACCCCAAATGCAAACTCCACCTCCTGCAGGTCAAGAGCAAGGGCAGGCGCCCATGGCGCTTCTGCCTGGTGCACGGGTACGAGAACAAGATTGTCGCCAAGATAAAGGGCAAGACAGCAAGCAAAGCAAACGCTAAAAGCAAGAATACAGAAAACAAAAGAAAGAAGAAATAATTATCTTGGCCATTTACCCTGATAATCCCTAACAGCTTCTGTTCCTGCTTGAGTGAATACAGGTATTGCTGCCAGAGCCATGAAAGCCCAGGCACTTCCACCACTAAAGATGCCAGCAGCTAGGATACCGGCTGCTCCAACAAATCTTCCTCCCCAGTTAAGCAAAATCCATTTAGTACTTACAGATCTTAAACAGTAATTGGTGTCGTAATCGTCTGACTTCTTATCATCAAGCCCGGATAAGTCTATCATAACACCATCAATACAACATGATTTTATCCCAATAAGCTGTGGCTCGCCATTACTGTTGATATCTGAGACAACAACTTGTTTTGCTGTAGAAAATAAATTATATAAAAAATTGTCCTGATCCAAAAACGTGTCAGGTGAAACTATTATTGTTTCCCAACTTCCATCATCATTATCATCTGTAAATACTGCCTGATAACCCTCTTCATCATCTATGAATACTTTCTGTATAGACAGTTTGCCGCTATCCGAAGTCCCGTCTGAAATAAATCTTGTGTTAAATTGCTCATCAAATACGTCAATGAATAATAATTTTTCATCCTCTGTTGTTCCGGATGTGAAAACAGTTAATTTTATTTCAATGGGACTAATAATCCTGAAGCACTGTCTTCTTTTTGAATATTGCACTCTTTCTCCATAGATTTTATCAGTGCTTTTGTAGCATCCTATGTATCTTTCAACTTCCCCAATACCCGAGCCACCATCAGCAGTAATCCATTTCCCGTCTGCACCAAATTCAAAGTCAAAACCCCACGAAACATCTGTTACCATGTCTCCTGAAACAATATCAGAGCTTGGGGTAAATAATATTATGTGTTCAGTTTCCTCTGAAAGGGCATCTACAACTAAATTCTTTATTGCGTCAATATCAGAGACGATGTCTGTAACAGTATTCACTTCATCACAAGTCAATGATTTTCGGTCTATTTGGTATCTTTCTATTATTTGCTCTGAATTGCTATCACATAATTCAACAGGATAGATATCAATTAACACATCATTTAGATCCCAAGGTTCGTCCACATAATATATGTGCAAAACATATGTTTTTCCGGATTCCATAACAGTAGAAGTCGGAGATGCCACCGGAACTAATCCAAGAGCATGGTTTTCATTTTTGTAAAGATTGGCTTCAAAGCAACTTGACCATTCCCAGCCATATGGTCCGCCGATGCCTTCATAACCGCACAATCTGCTGGGGTCATAATTTAGGTCGTCCAGATAAAAAATTTGGTTGTGCTCAGAATTCCATGGTAAATAGAGCTTTTCTACATAAGGTTCAGAATCTCTTACACCTTCATATAGTTTTCTTTCACTTACCTTCATGGCATCTTTAAGCAAATCATAAAATTCTGTTCCCATGTATTCATCAAGACTATTGTCAAAATTATCACATCTTACCAGACACTCGTTCGTATCTGTTTTTTCTGTTGCATCATCACAAAAAATAACATCAGTTTCCTTATTAGTGGAGAATTTACCACATTCAAAAACAGATCTCTTTACATCAAATTCATTCAGATTGCAAGGTGAAACCATATGAGCATTCTTAATATTTGTAAGTCCTTCGGGACTCCATTTCACCATAACAGGTTTGTTGCTCAAATCCTCCACCAGTGTAAATTGGGCAGTATCCTCTTTACCCAGTATTGATTTCAAAACAGATGGAACCTTTAGAACAATAGAATTAGGTTGTGGATCATATTTCTTGATCACACTCTCGGTCATTGCAGCTGAGGCCTCGTCAATATTTTGGGCTGTAGCTGAGACAATCTCAAGAGCTGCCCATTTTGTAATCATGTGGGCAGCTTTAATAGTCAATCTTTCTGCTACATGTTTAGCCACTTCTTTTTTCAATGTCTGTCTTATGGCTTCTCTTGTTAAAAGTCTAAGCCCAAATGACTTTAAACCAACATATGCCATCTTCCCCATGGGGAATATGGAAATCGCAGCTATATAGAAATGTATCTTCCAGTCAGCTTCGTATGTCCAAGTATCCTCATCTACAGGGAACATATTCCAGTAGAGCAAAAATTTCGGGTCTCCGAAATCCGCTATCCATTCTTCTATGACACCAACGTCTTGAGGCATCTTAAAATTTTCAACAGTGCATGTTAGTTTCTTAATCCAACATTCGTATTCTTTTAGGCCATCTTCAACCTCTCCTGTTGTCGCTGTTGCCACTGCATTAGGCCCATAAAGATTCTGGCATTCTTCATTCGCATTTTTATCCGGTTCTATTTTTATTATATCTATCATTTGAGTTCCAGTTTCTTCGCAGTTAACTGAAGTTTCGTCATTTTCTATATCAGCTTCATAAAATTCATCACAATGTATTGTTTCAGTGCTTATAGTGAAGCTACCATCCCATTCCTCGGTTTTTGCAACACTGTTCACAGCACAAGCAAGCGCTGCAGCAGAATTCTTTGAAATCTGATAATTAATTGAAGTCACATCACCCTCGCACCACGGCCACTCGGGATGCTGTTCGCAGATTTCATCGAACATGGGCCCGAGGTGGCCCCCTATTGTCATTACCAGCACGAAGATGCCCAGGGCGAACAATAGAACAAGAAATATCTTCATCATCTCTTCAACCGGCAATGCCTGTCCGCGCATAGCCCGCGAATGCTGCATCTGATGTCGCATATTATATTATTATGTCTGATATGTTAAATTAATTAACAGCAGGAAACATGGCAACAAGCTGAACCACAAGAGACAGTGTGCCTGACTTAACCAACATAACCAATCAGGCTTCGTAACAGTTTGCAAGGCGTAAGTCATGGCCAAGAAGAAATGGACACGAAGGGAGAGGAAGAAGCAGGTAATGGGGCACTTCCCAGAGCCCAGGATAAAGATATTCGCCGTGGTGCTCGTGCTCATAATATTCATGGTGCTGGTCTCGGCCCTTGCGCTTGCGTTCATGGTGCAGACCGACCCTTTCCTGCTGGTGCTGCTTGTCATAGCAGTGGTTCTGATGATACCAACAGCGGCGTTTGTCCTGGACCTGGCATTCGAAGTACAGACATGAACTAATAGCCGTTCAGAACAGAAAGAAGCCTTGAAATGTATTTGAGCGGTATCCTTTCGTCGTTGCTTACTCTAACTGATGTGTGCCCGAGGAAACCCACAGGAACATAGCGAATGTCCTTTGGGCCATTGTCTGTGGGGAAATTCTCACCGGGCTCTGCCACAAAAATGCTGCCAACCCCCTTGGTCGGGCAGGAAAGGAATGTGCCCTCTTCGGTGAGCCTGTAATTGTCCCCTACCAGAAAACCAGCGCCTTCAAGAGCTTTGGCTAAGGAAACGCGCTTTTGTTGCGACAATAATATTTCATACATGCAAACCAACCAATAAGCCTTAACAGGACTCACACGCCCTGCTGGCTGTCAGTGAAGACCTGCTTTACCTCAACTGCTCCGCCATCCTTTGCAGGGGCCCTGATACCCTTTCTGAGGAAGATTAATCTCTTCCTTGGTCCGGGCACAGAGCCCTGCAGCAATGCGTAATCCCCCTTTACCAAACCATAATTCACGAAACCGCCTTTCGGGTTCACGTCAACCGCGCCTTCCCCCGAAGCCTTCCCTGTCTTCAGCAGCCTTTTGTTGTATTCGGTTCTCGTCTGGTACCCGAGCTGGCCCGGCATTGCTATCTTCCCGGGCAGGACCCTTCCGGCTCCGACCGAGCCTATATTGCCCACGTGCCTTCTTTTCCCGGCATTCTTCCTTCCGCGGATTGTGACACCGAACCGCCTTACTGGGCCCTGGTAGCCCTTGCCTTTGGTGACAGACTTTGTGTCAACGAATTCATTCCCGCTGAAAACATCGTCAAGCCTTATCTCACTGCCGAGCTTCTGTTTTGCATATTCCCATTTGGCCGCTGCGTCGCTTCCGCCCAGCGCAACCTCAAAGAGCTCGGGCTTCTTTTTCCCCATCCCCGATTCCCGGGGCCTTGTGTGAACAAGAATCCTTACATCATCCAGCTTCCCGGCCTGCTCATCCACCAGTCTGAAATCCTTCTCTCTTTCCGCTGCATGCCCCTTTGGCATGAGTATCTTCCTTCCCATGTCCTTGTTCATCTTGCCGGCAAAAACGGTTTTAAGCGTCTTTTTGCCTTCCGGTGTTTTCATGTATGCCCTTATCCCGCAAACCGAAAGCGCAGGGCAGTCAATCACGGTCGCTGATTTGACTACATCACCCAGCCTTTCATGCGGCACCAGCACCCGGGTCATGCCTGCCTTGTATCCTGCAAAGACAAGCGGAGCAGCCTCTTTGGTGGCTGCAGCGCCAGAAGCAGAGCTCTTGAATGTCTGGTAAATCCTGTTGGCCCTCTTCTTGGGCCAGTATGCCCTGCTCCCTGCATGGGGCTTGTGCCCCTTAGCCATTTGCCGCACCCCCTTTTATTTTTTCAAAGCTCATTTTATCAATAATTTCGTCGATATAGTCTAATATGCAGTTGGTTGTGTATTCGTCCAGCCCATCCTCAAGCTTCTCTTCGCCGAATGATATGCCTATCCTGTCGCCTGCAATATAAAGCCTGTATCCTTCGCCTTCGCGCATGAAAATTGCCTCCGGATCTTTGTCTTTTCCGTAAAACGAACCAAAAAACCTCCAGCCCACGGATTCCGCTGCCATCCCCAGATAAGGCTCAAGCACATCTATGTCGCTCTGGTAGAGCCTGTTGGCCTCTTCAAGCGCTTCATGGACTACCCTCTCAGCAATATCCTGTGGCATATCAGACCCTCCTTCCGCGCCTTCCACCCTTCTTGCGGGTTGTGTCATGGGGTATGGGCGTGACGTCCTCTATCTTGCCTATTCTCAGGCCCGCACGCACGAGCATCCTTATCGCAGGCTGCGCGCCCTGGCCGGGCATCTTCTTCTTGTGCCCGCCCGGTGCCCTTATCTTAAGGTGAACGCCTGTTATTCCCTTGGAACTTGCATCATGCGCGGCCTTCTTTGCCGCGTTCATTGCAGGGAAAGCCGCGCCCTTGTCCTTGTCCCTGTTCGTTACCATGCCGCCGGAACAGATGGAAAGGGTCTCGGCTCCCGTGATGTCGGTTACATGTATAATCGTGTTGTTCTCGGACGAGTATATGTGCGCTATCCCCCATTTCTCCTTTGTCTCCCTTTTTGCCTGTAGCATGGGCTTTCTTTTCGCGGCCGGTGCCTTTGCTGCAATAGTCTTCACCTCAGGTGCATTCGCTGTATCTGTCTTTTGAGCCATAATCATTTCTCCTTGGTGGCCTTGATATTAGCCTCTTCCTCAAGCGTCACAATGCATGAAGGGAATGGTGTTATCCTGTCCCCTATATTTATGCGCTTGTGCACAATCATCTGCCTTGCTTCCCTTAAGGTTTTTGCAAGGGCCTTCTTTGCTACGATTGTCTGCAGCCTCCTGTCCAGTATATTGTTGACAGTCAGGCTAAGCACATCATCCAGCTCTGTTTTTTCCTTTGTGAGCATTCCGAGCATGAGCAGCTTCTCTATCAGAATCTTTTCCTTTTCCTCGTCCCTTACGGCGATGAGCTCCCTTGCCCTCTGCCTGAATCTTCTCAGAATCTCTTCCGCTGCCCTCAATTCCTTTTTTCTCCTGAGGCCGTATTCTTTCAGGAGCCCTTTCTCATCCTTAATCCTGACGGAGTCCCACGGTGCCTTTGGCCTCTGGAACTTGTTTTTTATCCTTCTCATTTTTTATCCCTGCCCTGTTTTTCAGCCCCTGCAAGCTTCTTAGCCCTTTCCCTCTTCACACCAACAGAGCTTCCTTTCCTGAAAGAGCCGCGTGTTCTCTGCCCCCTTACGGTTAACCCGGCGGCGTGCCTTATGCCCTTGTAGGTTTTCATCTTCTTCATCTCGTTTATGTCCATCCTTCGCGCAAACTCCAGCGCTGATACACTAAGGTGCCTGTTTTCGCCCGTTTCCGGATCCAGCTTCCTGTTATAAAGCCATTCGGGTATGTTGTGCCTGCCTGGGGTTGTTATCATATCCTCAAGCCTTTTCATTTCATCTTCGGACAGTTCACCAAGCTTCTTCTTTCCCAAGCCCGAAACAGAAGCAACTGCATTGCTGAACATGAATGAAACCCCCTTTATGTCCCTTATCGCCCTTTCAACGGGCTTTTCGCCGTCAAGGTTGGTGTCCGCAAGCCGTATTACCTGCTTTATTCTTCTCTCTGTTGGTCTCTTTTCTTGTGCCTTTTCTTTTCCATGTGATTCCTTTGACTGTTCTTTTCCCTTCTTTGTTTCTTCAGCAGGTTTTTCGCCCTTTGTTTTTTGACTCCCCATGTGTTACACCCTGTTATGTCAGAAACAACCGTCAGAATTAAATCTAACGGTCATCCCCTGCCTGGGCCCTTACAGGAGCTAACCGCTTCCTCAGGGGTTAAGGCTCACCCCAACTTATACGAGGCAACGCCTATTGGCAGGCTCAGCTGACCAATCAAACTATTATAAACTAACTATTAATTAACTATATAAATATATTCCGCTTTATTGGTTTGTATGAAAGTCCCGGTTTTTGGAGTTGATGGAGCAAAAAAGCCCGAAATCACAATAGTCAAGGCATTCAAGGAGCCTGTGCGGACAGACATGATAAAGCGCGCAGTGCTTGCAGAGCAGTCCATGAACAGGCAGGCCTACGGAGCAGACCCGATGGCAGGCAAGAGGACATCAGCCCATTACCACGGCAGGAGAGGCATAAAGCACTCGATGATGAACAGGGAGATGGCAAGGACCAAGAGAATCCATGGGACAGGCCATCTTCACATGAGGGCGCGTTTCGTACCCCAGGCAACCAAGGGAAGGAAGGCACACCCTCCAAAGGCTGAGAAGGTGTGGCTGAAAAACATGAACAAAAAGGAATGGGATAAGGCGCTCCGCTCCGCAATTGCGGCAAGCGCTGACAAAAAGCTCGTTGCGGGGAGAGGCCACAAAGCCGAGGGCATCAAGCACATTCCATTGGTTGTGGATGATAAGGTTGAAGACATCAGCAAAAGCAAGGACATGCTCGCTTTTCTCACAAAGCTCGGCCTCGGAGAGGAGCTTGAAAGAACAAAGGAGACAAGATCCCGTGCAGGGGTCGGCAAGTCACGGAACAGGAAAAGGATAGTCCGCAGAGGGCCGCTGCTCGTAACAGCAAAGGGCGCTCCGGCAAGCAGGGCAGGCGCCAATATCCTGGGCTTTGATGTGGTCCCAATAGGCCTGCTCACCGTGGAGGATCTTGCTCCGGGCACTGTGCCCGGGAGGCTCTGCATATGGAGCACGGCAGCGCTGCAAGGTTTGGAAAAGTAGAAAGCTTTAAAAATGTTTTTTTTATCACTTAATGATGGCAATAAAATATCTTGTTTCAACCACAATGGGAGATTCTTTATTGAATCCAGGTGAAAGGGTTTACGCACAAGTATCTCCAACTCATTATTTGAGAAAAAATATAGCAGACGTTAATGTCGGTGATATGATTCTCTATCAAAAACCTTATGCGAGAACAGACTTGGAACACGTTGCACCATTTTTGGAAAGAAGCCCGAGATATGCACGGGCCAAAGAACTTTTACATGAACAAAATTCAAGAGGTTCTTATGTTCCAAGATTTAGAAAGATGCTTTTAAGAGGTCTGGCACAACAAGGTGTTATAGCTGATCAAGAAATAGATGCCAGGGCTCTTTATGAAGCTGATGATTTTTCAGGTGCTGAATATAGAACAATGGAGAACTGGCTAGTAAATCTTTTAAATGAGCATGGCATTCGAAGGTCTGAAACAGGTGTCGGGAATTGGCTTAGAGGCGAAACACTTGCCCCAAGTAACTGGCGTATATTCAATGTTTTGGCGCAAGAAATCAATCCAGAATTTAGAGAGTTTGAACAATATTCTGATGACCCAAAAGGTATGTATTTCAATTACAGGCTATATGTTGTGATAAGACAAGGCATAATGAGATACCTTAACGATTGTAGAGGTACACACGAAGAACCGTCGGAATCAGAGCCAACACCTGCAAAAATATCATTAAGTCCAGAATATGCCATAGTTTTCCAACATTTTATGAATGACAAAGATATGACACATGCCACAGCAAGGGTTACAGGGATAGAAACAGTTAAAAAGAAAAATTTGGAGCAAGTTAGAAGAAATAATCCAGTTCTGGGTGATGGTGTTGTAAAAATAGAAATGGAAAGACTAACCGAATCATTAAGAGATTATCAAGATATTTTGAATTTTATGGAAGTATTGGATGGTTATATTGAAGCATTCATAGAAGATTTTGAATATGATAACGAATTCTCACTTTTTGATAGACATACAAAATCAATTGCCTCACCATACACAATTCCATATTTGATTGAATCTTTTGGAGAAGATCTTGATGAAGTAATGATATTAGTCAAAAAACAGTCTGATCTCTATAGACAAGAAACAAATGATGGACTTTTAGAAGGATTTATTGATGCCACGAAAAGAGCCTTTTTGGAAAGAGACATGGATTCCTTTTTTGGTTATGATAACGGAACTGCTCTTCGTCTTTTAGAATCCTATCATAGAATAAGGAAACTCATTCCTAATAGAGTTCATCGATTTTGTAGAAATTGCACAGATTTTACATTATCTTTTGTAGACAATCCACAAGCACGAGAGAATCCACTAGAAGAGGCTAGGGTTATTCCAGCAGGCAGAGAAGTTGGACTTTTAAATGTGAGGATGACACCAAAAATAAAAAAACAAATTGATGAATTAAAAAGACAAGCGAAAGAACTAAGAGAAAGATGTGGAATTCGTTTAAACATTGCCGGTAAAGACTATGGTGGTGGTGTACTTCTATCTAATCTCTTATTAGGTGTTGTAACTGATAGAAGGGATATGTTTTCTCTAAGGCCTCTAGAAAGACCTGTATCAAGCAGAGAATATATAGAGTTATACAGACATGATAAAGAAGCTATAAGAATCATGCAAGAACAGCTAGGTGAAGGCCAGCACTTAATAGACAGAGCACATATCTCTACAGTATTAAACGAATTTGGTTTGGGTCACATAAGAGAAAGAAGGTGGCAGGATTTCCTCTGGGAAGACATCTAAGCTTTAATCTCTTTCTGTGCAAAAATTGAATATGAAGGGAATTCAAGCGAAGCTGGAAAGATACAGCTACCTTTTTGACGTGGACAGGCCAACCGTCAGCGAAATAAGGGAAAGGCATCCGAACCCGCTTGACCTCAATCTGTATGAGGGGGTTACAGATGAGGACGTTGCAGACGCCATACTTACCCGGGGCCGCGAAAGGGGGGTCATAATACCCCGGGAATACCGGTTCTGGGACAGGGAAGCTGTTGTCAAGCAAAGGGGGAAAAGGCTTCCGCTCAACATACCCCAGAGGTTCAGGAGATACGGGCCAGATGTGTGCATCAGCAAATACTATACCAGGCAGAAGGACATGAAGGAAGACAGGATAACGCCAAGGAAGGCCTTCGGTTCCCTGGGTTCATACGGGCATGAGCTGCTCCACGGCGCTTACCGGGGCATAGGCTACTGGAATCCAAGGAGCAGGACACACAAGCTGATACCATTTGACGTGCCTGTGGAGGGCCAGGCATTCAGGAAGCTCTTTGAGGACGAGATTAACATCCGCTACCAGCACGGCGACTGTTATGTGGAGGTGCCGTCGCTTAGCAGGGCAGGAAGAGAATACATATTCAGGTTAAGCGTGCTGCCTGTCACGGGCAGGAAATCAGAATTCTTCGTGGAATGGCTGATGACAAGGGGGGAATGTGGTTGCGAGGACGCAAGCTTCAGGGGCATGCGGGGAAAGATAAGGCAGGATGAAGAGCCGGACGCTTATGCCGGCGTTTTCAAGTATGCCAACCCCGAGTTCCAGTGGTGCAGGCATAGCTGGGGCGCGCTGGAGGCTGCGCAGGAAAATTCCTTTATTGACCCGAAAGCAAAGCCCTTCCGGGTCAAATTCCCAGAAGCAACCGGGCTAAAGGAACCATGGTACGTATTCAAGACCAGGACACTTATAGGCGACCAGAAGAGGGCAAGAAGGCCCAGCAAGGCGGAGACGCTCATAATGTGCGGAAAGATCATCGGCTGCATGGGCCTGGGGGAGGCCTTTGACCTGAGTGAGAATGTATGATTCCTGAAACTTTTATAAATATACTGGTCATTAATAGACTGTAAAGATGCTTTAGCGCACATATTCTTGATATGTGCTCCTATGGCCCTTGAGTTGCAGGGCCGATAAAGCACAAAGAGACCTTTTTACAGGAGTCCAAGGACTTCCGCAAAAACGTCTACGAAAAACTTAAAGAGTGGTAGGTAGAACTATGGCAAAAGAGATAAGCGATGCAGATCTGGACAAAATGATAGACGAAAGTGTAGCCAGCGGGAAGAAGGAACCCAAAAAGGAAGGGGGCAAGAAGCCAAAGAAAGAGGAAAGGCCAAAAGTGAAGGCCAATAAGCCCGAAACAGAAAGAAAGGAATCTGTGGGTGCAAAATCAGTACCATCACCCACACCATCAGCTGCTCCTGCAGGTGCGGTTGCGCCGATAACAGAATACGACCCGTGGGGCGTGCTGAAATATCCGAACCTCGCTGAAAAGGCAATGAACATGGTAGAGCTGGAGAACAAGCTCGTTTTCGTTGTAAGGAAGAACGCAAACAAGGCCCAGATAAAAGAGGCGGTTGAGAAGGGTTTTGATGTCACAGTGCTCGGGGTAAACGTTGAGCTCACGCCAAAAGGCGACAAGAGGGCCTACATAAAGCTGGGCGAAAAGGACTCAGCGGCTGACATAGCCTCAAGGATGGGCATGCTGTAAGGTGATAATTATGGAAGTTTTGAAGGACAAGATAAAAAGGCCATGGCACTATGGCGAGCCTATACCGACACGGCTTGATGAAAGGGGGAATGTTTATCATATATTGCCTCACCTTTCAACATCCAACCAAGCCGTTTACATACCAAAGGAAGACATGTCAAAAGAGGCGGCGCATGGGTAAGAGAATAATATCGCAGAGAAGGGGAAGGGGGACGTCCACATACAGGGCGCCCGCCAGGAAATTCAGGCTGGCCCTCACATATAAAAACAAGCAGGGCAAGGTAATAGACATAGTCAGCGACCCCGCAAGGGACAGCCCCCTTGCAAAGGTGCGGTATGCGGACAGCAGCAGCGGTTACCTCATCGCTCCGGAGGGGCTCAGGGTCGGCGACTCCCTTGAGGCCTTTTCAATGCCAATAGGGCAGATAGCAGAAGGCAGCCAGATATTCGCCATAGAGACCTACCCGAATTCGGGGCCCAAGCTATGCAGGACGCCGGGCTCGGCCGCTCTCGTGCTTTCAAAAGGCAGCAAGACATGCATTATCCAGCTTCCATCAAAGAAGAAGAAGAAGCTGAACCTTCAGTGCAGGGCAAGCATAGGCACACCCGCAGGCGAGGGAAGGGCCGACAAGCCCTGGGTCAAGGCAGGAAAGAGGGTTGCTGCAATGCGCGCAAGGGGCAAGCTGTATCCAAGAACATCAGCCACGGCCATGAACGCCGTTGACCATCCGTTCGGAGGAGGCGGTTACGGCAAGGTGAGGCCCCCGGTTTCGCGTAACACCCCGCCCGGAAGGAAGGTTGGAACCGTCTCACCGAAGAGAACAGGGAGGAGGAAGAGAAAGTAGAGCCTTTCATGGGTAACAACCCACGCCATGTTTTTATATGGCAGGTTATCTGTAACGGATAATAACAAGGACAAAGGCGTCTGCGTAAAGGGGATAAGCATGGCAAAGTTCACATACAAGGGCAGAAGCGAGGAAGAGCTGAGGAAGATGTCTGCAGCTGAATTTATGAAGCTCGTGCCCTCCCGCCAGAGAAGGTCGCTCAGGAGGGGCATGACCGAGATACAGAAAAAGGTTCTTGCCCGGATAAGGGAAAACCCGAAAAAGTTCATCAAGGTGAAGCTAAGGGACATGATAATTGTTCCTGAGATGCTCGGCGCCAGGCTCGGTGTATACAACGGAAAGGAGTTTGTGCAGCTTGAAATAAGGCCCGACACGCTTGGGCACAGGCTGGGCGAGTTTGTGACAACGAGGAAGCCCGTAAAGCACTCCTCACCGGGATTCGGGGCAACGCGTTCAAGCAAATACATACCGTTGAAGTGATTGTTATGGATTATTCAAGAAAACCAAACCCAAAGAAATCGGCAATTGTTTACGGCAGGGACCTGAGGGTTTCCCCAAAGAGCTCTGTCACCCTGAGCAGGGCGCTTTCAGGCAAAAGCCTTGACAAGGGAAAGAAAATGCTCATGGGGCTTATCGTGCAGACCAGGAGCCTTAACGGCAAATACTACACCAAGACAGCAGGCGAAATGATGAGGCTGCTCGGTTCCGCAGAACACAATGCGGAGTTCAAGGGCCTTGACCCGGGCAGGCTGATGATATTCGCGTCCGCACACAAAGGATTTGGCTTCTGGAGGCCAAGGAACTGGAAGCGAAGAAGAGAGAAGAGAAAGATGACTAACATACAGATAGTATTAGAGGAGAGATAAAAGGAGGTTAATGAGAGTGTTAATAAGTTTTTGCTCAACCGTTTTTGAAGAAGCGGTTAGCTCTCGTAAAAAGCGGTTATGCTAAGCGACTACTTTGTCAAACAGGGCATAAAGGAAAATGAGATAGAGGAATTCATAAAAAAGCAATTCCCATCGGGCGACTATTCCAGGATAATACTTGAGAGAACCCCGCTCGGGCTAAAGGTGGTTATATATACCAACAAGCCCGGAAGGATAATAGGCAGGGGCGGACAAAACATCAATGAAATGACTGACGCCCTCAAGGAAAGGTTCAAGCTGGAGAATCCCCAGCTGGATGTCAAGTCAATAGACAACCCAAACCTTGACGCAAGCATAGTTGCGAAGCAGATCGCTTCAGCGATGGAACGCGGCTACAATTACAAGAAAATGGGAAACCTTGCCATCAAACGGATAATGGATTCAGGGGCCGTGGGAGCGCAGATAATAATAGCAGGCAAGCTCGGGGGAAGCAAGGGATTGAGCGGAAAATTCACCGAGGGATACCTTAAGCATTGCGGCCAGTCTGCAAAAGAGCTTGTTGATTATGGTTTCCAGGAAGCCGATACCAGGCCCGGAAAAATAGGCGTAAAGGTGAAGATAATGAAGGAGTTTGTGGACATAAGCGGCGCTGTTGTTGAAAAGAAAACCGATTCAATGGAACCGGAAGAAAGCGTAAGCGGTGAGGTTGAGGCAAAGACAGGGGAACCCGAAGGCACCGGTGCGCCAAATGAAGAGGAAAGGGCTCCGGAAGAGGCAAAAAAGGATGCTGAACCCGGGAAGAAGCTGGCAAAGCCGGCTGCCGAAAAGCCGGCAAAGAAAACAAAGCCAGGGGTCAAAAGCGGGGTAAAACCAAAAAAGCCTGCGGCAAAGCCGAAAAAGGAAACCAAAAAGATTAAAAGAAGCAAACCAAAAAATAAGGGTAAGTAAAATGTCTGTTTTGAAGGTTAAGGATATAAGGAAACTGGGCGAAAAGGACCTTGAAAAGAAAACGAATGAGCTGAAGCTGGAGCTCGCCAAGGAAAAGGCCAACGTTTCAATAGGGGCCGGCGTTACCTCTTCCGGACGGCTGAAGGAGATAAGGAAGGGCATTGCAAGGATTCTTACGATAAAGAGAGAGGGTGAGAAGAAAAAGCATGAGTGAAATCTGCCCCAAGTGTGGTCTGCCAAAGGATATCTGCACCTGTGAAACCATAGCAAAGGAAGAGAGAAAGATAAGGGTTTCAACTGTCGCAAGAAGGTTCGGAAAAATAACCACGGTAATAAGCGGGATAAGCAGGGACGTTGACACGAAAAAAGTGCTTAAAGAGCTCAAGACAAAACTTGCATGCGGCGGGACAATCAAAAACGGCGATATTGAGCTGCAGGGCAATCACAAGGACAAGCTCAGGCCGCTTCTGGTCAGGATGGGGTTCCCCGAAGACCAGATAGAGATCAGCTGAATGGGTGCTTAGACAAAACATCTGCAATGTCTATGGGCATTATAACATTACCATACAAATCCTTCAGCTGTTTTGAATCAGCGTCATAGAAGTCAACAAGCTTTGCATCTCCGGGTTTGGGCCCCCTGTAATGCACTATGTATATTTGTCCACGGGCATCGCCGCTTGACAGGTTCATTAATACTGCGGTTCTCAAAGGTTTGATTGAATCGCTTTCTATTAAGACGTCTTCATTCAGGAGCATGAAACATTCTCCATCGTCATGGCCAATATGGCCGGCATTTTCCAGTTCCCTGATAGTGTTATGGTAATCCATTGTATCACTTTTATAGACAGAAGATAAGTTTTTAAGGCTATGCTTCATCCCAAGGAGCTTGTGAGGCATGAACTTATCGGGCTCGAGGTTGAGGTAGCGGAATCCACGAATACCGATGCCGTGGGAATCAGGGGCAGGGTAATCAATGAGACAAGGAACATGCTTTTTGTTGAGGTAACTTCAGGTAAGCACAAAGGCAAGGAGAAGGGATTCGCGAAGGAGCAGTGCACGTTCCTTTTCACCCTGCCGGCAGGCGGCAAGGTAAGGATTGAGGGCCGCCTCCTTGTGTCCAGGCCCGAGGACAGGATAAAGAAGAAATTCAGGAAATGGTGAGGCATCGCCATTTGCCCGGCTCATTTTATAAGCTCCGGTATCTCTGACAAAGAATCAATAAGCTCATCCGGCTCTTCCGCCTCAAGCAACCTGCGCGGATGATATCCCCCTGTAATAGCAAACGAATACGTCCCTGCCGCCTTTGCCGCCCTTATGTCTGAAGCCATGTCGCCGACATAAACACTCGGCATTTCTTTATAGCCCTGCAGCATTTTCAGTTTCTCGGACTTGTCCTTCACCCCGCCAATCACAGGCACCTGTAAGCCCTCAAGCCCGTATTCACGCATCTCCCGCAATATGGCACTGGTTGGGTGTGCGCTTATGACAGCGATTCTCTTTTTCATACCTTTTAGGCATTTGATTATACACCGAGCTTCGGGGTATATCTCGGGCTTTGTGCCGTCATTCACAACAGCATGATAGGTTTCCTCAAAAAACCCGGCAAAATCATCGGCATCAGATATTTGGATGCCGTTTATGGCTAAAAAATCCAGTGCCGTAGGCTGTATTTGGGATTTCCATTCTTCAAACGTTTTTGCAGGCAGATTGAATCTTTGAAGTATGCGCCTGTTAGTTTCATACACGGGCATGATATCATTGCTGATTGTCCCGCTCCAGTCAAAAACAACGCGCTCAACAGGATATTTCATGTATTATGGTTGTGCATAACGTATTTAAACCATTATGCGTATTATACTGATATTAAACCTGATGGCTGAGTTACCCACCGCTGCGCTGCGGCGCGGCGAAGGTAGAGAGGCTGACGCAAGCGTCATCTGCTTTCTGGGTAATAGATTGAATGGAGAATTATATGAGAAAGAACATAGGTATCAATGTAGAACCTCCTGAAAAGGAATGTAAAGACCCCAAGTGCGCATGGCACGGTAAAATTGCACTCCGTGGGATGGTTTTTACAGGCGTTGTAAAGTCAACAAAATCGCACAGCACGGCAATTGTTGAATGGGGCTATAACAAGCTGATACCGAAGTATGAAAGCTATGAAAGAAGGAAAACGCGAGTGACCGCGCACAACCCGCCCTGCATCCACGCAAGGGAAGGAAACAAGGTGGTTGTAGCCGAATGCAGGCCCCTTTCAAAAACCAAGCATTTTGTCATCGTATCAAAAACCGATGTTTCAGGCCTTCCGGCATCCAAGAAATGAGGTGTTTTCATGAAAGCAATAAGCAGCAAGGTTACGAAGTGCCTGCCCGTTGGCGCAATACTCAACTGCACTGACAACAGCGGCGCAAAGTTGCTGCAGATAATCAGCGTCAGGGGGTTCAAGGGCACGAGAAGAACCAAGCCGTCGGCAGGCGTAGCAAGCAGCGTGAGGTGCAGCGTTATAAGAGGGAGCGAGAAGGTCAGGAAACAGGTGTTTCATTGCGTAATAGTAAGACAAAAAAAGGAGTACAAAAGGCCTGACGGCACAAGCATAGGGTTCGCGGACAATGCTGCTGTCATGGTTGACGAAAAGAACATGCCCAGAGGCACACAGATAAAGGGCCCCATTGCCCGTGAGGTTGTTGAAAGGTTCCCGGCAATAGGGAAGATTGCAGGGATTGTGGTTTAGATGATAAAAACAAACAGATATGAAATAGAGCTCGGGGAAACATCTGCGGTCATTAAAAGGAAAGATGGAAACGAAACCGTTTTATCAGGAGAGGCATACAAATGCTTCTTTGCGGGCCTGCACGAAGCCGTGAAAAGGGCGGGAATAAACTATTTTATTGACAGGTATCTGAAGGAAATGGAGGCAAGTATATGAAACAATCATGGTCAGCCAAATGGTCCCGCAGCACGCAGGTGAGAAAGCAGAGGAAATACAGGCACAAGGCTCCCCTGCATGTCAGGCGCAGGTTCGTGTCAGCCCATTTTGCCCCGGCGCTAAGGAAGCAGTATGGCAAGAGGTCCGTCCCCCTGCGGAAGGGCGATGAAGTGGAGGTCATGTGCGGCGACATGAAGAAGAGCAAAGGCAAGGTTGAAAGGGTTGCACTGGACAAATGCAGGGTATATATCGAGGGAATCAATGTCAAGAAGGCCGACGGTTCTGAGATCTTGAAGCCGTTCCATCCCTCAAACCTGATGATCACCAAGCTCAACCTTGAGGACAAGAGAAGGCAGAAGGTTTTTGACAGGGCCGGACAGGCGAAAAAACCAAAGGCCGAAAAGAAGGATACAGTGAAGAAGCCCGAAGCGAAAAGTAAATCTGCTGAAAAAACCAAGAAAAACAAACCCAAGGAGGCAAAAACAAAGAAACCCGCAAAGGGGATAAAACATAAGGTCTCCAGCAGGGCAATGAAAAGAGCAAAGAGGACAATTAAGAAAAGAACATACAAGAAGAGAATAAAGAAGAACAAGAAGTGATATCATGGCGCACCTTAAGAGATACGCGATGCCGAAGCACATTCCGTTGCCAAGGAAAACGGAAACCTTCATAGTCAGGGCAATGCCGGGCCCGCATAAGATTGCGTGGTCAATGCCGCTCCAGGTTCTGCTCAGGGATGTGCTAAAGCTTGCTGAAACCGCTGCGGAGGCCAGGATTATTCTGAGGGCGGGCAAGGTTCTTGTTGACAAGAAACCCAGAAAGGAGCCGAAGTTCCCCGTTGGGCTTATGGATGTCATAGAGATACCGGAACTGGGCCAGCAATTCCGCATTGTTTCAGGCAAACGCGGCATGGAGCTTGAAAAGATAACAGGGGATGAATCCAAAACCAAACTGTGCAGGATTCTCGGCAAAACGGTTATCAAAGGTGGAGTGCAGCAGCTGAACCTGAGCGACGGCAGGAACATACTCGCCGGAAAAAAATCCTCATACAAAGCCGGGGACTCCGTAGTGATAGGGCTGCCTGGCCAGGAGATACTAAAGCATTATTCCTTTGAAAAAGGCACGCCTGCTTTCATAAGCGCGGGCAGGAATATCGGAACAGCCGGGATTATAAAGAAGGCCAAAAGGAAGAAGAACATGCTTGAGAAGAGCATAGTAATACTTGAAAGCGGAGGCAGGGACATAGTTACGCTTTTTGATTATGTGTTCCCGGGCGACCCCAGAGCCAAGATAAGCCGCGGAGTAAAACCTGCATCAACCAAATCAGCAAAGAAAACAACCAAGCCTAAGGGAGGAAAGAAATGAGCGAAAATTCCATGCGTAAGATAGTCATAGAGAAGGTTACCCTTAACATGGGCGCCGGCGAGCCGGGCGAAAGGCTTGAAAACTCCAAAAAGATACTTGAAACAATTACTGGCAAGAAGATTGTGGTGACCAAGACGCACAAGAGGACAACATTCGGCGGCGCGCCAAAAAGGCCTATTGGTGCAAAGGTCACGCTCAGGGGAAGGGATGCAAAAGAAATCCTTGTCAAAATGCTTCAGGCAATTGAAAACAAACTCAAACCCGGCTGTTTTGATACAAGCGGCAATTTTTCATTCGGTGTTGCGGAATACATTAACATCCCGGGCATAAAATACGACCCCGATGTCGGCATGCTTGGCATGGATGTCTGCGTCACGCTTCAGAGGCCCGGCTACAGGGTCAGGAAAAGAAGGATAAGGCCCTCAAGGGTGGGGAAAAACCACCTGATAAAAACAGAGGATGCCATCAAGTTCGCAGAGGAGGAGCTCGGAGTAAAGGTAACAAGGGGTGAAGAGGAATGACATTTGAAAGGGTAAAAAAACAGATAGAGAAAAAGCCGGCCAAGCTGAAAAGGTTCATGAAGTTCAACAAGCCAAGGGACAGGAAATTCGGGAAGAACAGGTTCAAGTGCCGCAACTGCGGCAGGACCAGCGGCCTGATAAGAAGCTATGGCCTGCTTTACTGCAGGCAGTGTTTCAGGGAGAAAGCCGAGAAGCTCGGCTTCAGGAAGTACAGTTGAGGTGATTGTTGTGAAGCATGATTTGCTGGCAGATGTGTTTTCGGTGATAAAGAGCATGGAATCAATAGGCAGGCCAGAGTGCACGGTGCCTGCGTCCAGGATAGTGAAGAGCGTGCTGGAAATAATGCACGGACACGGTTATATAGGCGGCTTCAGGCACATTGAAGACGGCAGGGGCGGAAAATTCAAGGTCGGGCTTATAGGCAAGATAAACAACTGCAATATCATAAAGCCGAGGTTCTCACTGAAGAAGGACGAATTCATAAAATGGGAGAAGCGTTTCCTTCCCGCCAACAACGTCGGGATACTTATACTCACAACATCCGCAGGCATACTTGACCAGCACAAGGCAAAAAAAGAAAATACGGGGGGAAAGCTGATAGCATACGTTTATTAGGTGATATTATGGCAACAAAAAGCATGGCTAAGGCAAAACCCAAAACAACAAAAAAGACGGCAAAAACCGCGGGCAAAAGCAGCAGCTCATCTAAAAGGATTAGCGAGCCAAAAAAGAAGGCCGCCGATAAAACAAAATCCGCGGCAGTGCGCAAAACAGCGGCCAAAAAAACCAAAAAGGCGGCTAAAGTCAGGGCAGCTTCAATGAAGAAACCCAAGGCAGTCACGGCTGAAGAGCAGATAAAGGATGCCCAGAAAGGCCGGGGACTCCTGATAGGCACAAGGACGGTTTTCAAGGGCATAAAAAACGGCAAAGTGAGCGATGTTTTTTGCGCCTCCAACCTGCCTGAAACAACGGTCATGGACCTTGAATACTACTCAAAAAATTCAGGAATTAACGTGAAAAAATTCAACGGAAACTCCGCCAAGCTCGGTGAGTTCTGCGGAAAGCCGTTTAAGATACTGCTCACGGCAGCAAAGAAGTGAGTTTTATTCAGGCCCAACCGCAAAAAGAAAGCGTTGACAAAAACAAATACAAATAAAAACGGGAGAGGCCAATATAAAAGGTATAAAAGTCAAGGTTGCATGATGACAGTGAAGCTGGGAACAGAAAGCATAAGGACAATAGCACTATTTGAAAGGATAACCAGGGTGCACGCAAGGGACTGTCTTATAACCGAAAAGTGCGTCTATTTCCTTGTGGATTCCGGCAAGGTGGGACTGGCAGTCGGAAAAAACGGCTCCAACATAAGGGAAGTCAAAAAAATTCTCGGAAAACCGGTCAAGGTATACGAATATTCAAACGACCCGAGCACACTGGTAAATAACATTGTCCCCAACATAAAAAGCATGGACATAAACAACAGCACCATGACACTGACTGTCCCGAATGAAGACAAGATAATGATCATAGGCAAGAATGGAAACAATATCAAGGCGCTAAACAAAATATTAAGCAGGCATTCTTCAATAAACAAAATAAGGCTGAGATGATGAAGATACATCTTTTGGAAAAAAAAGGCAGCAAGCTAAGGTTTGTAGCCGAAGGCATATCACCGGCCTTTGCAAACGCGCTCAGGAGGATAATGATATCCGAGATACCTGTGCTTGCAATTGAATGGGTTGACATACGTGACAACAGCTCAATACTTTTTGATGAAATGGTCGCTCACAGGATGGGACTCCTGCCTTTGAAATTTGAGCCCGGCAAATTCAGCTTCACCAAGGACTGCAAATGCAGCGACAAGGGCTGCCCGCTGTGCCAGGTCGCTTTCAGCATTGAGAAAGCCGGCCCCGGAACCGCTTACTCCGGGGACATGGTGTCCTCGGACAAGAGCGTCAAAGCAACCGACCCGAACTTCCCCATAGTGGAGCTGCTTAAAAACCAGAGCATAAAACTCGGGGCAGTCGCAAGGCTTGGCATGGGCAAGACGCATGCCAAATTCCAGGCGGCTAACGCGGCATATCAGTATTATCCGGAAATAAAGTCCGATGGATGCGACGAACCCAAGAAGGCGGCAGCCGCCTGCCCAAAGGGCATAGTGGGATTGAAGGGCAAGACACCCTTCATCAAGGAGCCGCTTAAATGCGACCTCTGCAGATTATGCGAACATGCCTGCGAAGGGCTAAAGGTCCAGGGCGTGCCGGGCAAGTTCATATTCAATGTTGAATCAATATCGGGCCTCGAGCCCGAATACATTGTTGGCAGGGCAGCGGAGATATTGAGGGAGAAGGGAGAGGAGCTTAAAAAGCAGCTCTCCAAGATATAGCCAGAGAGGCGCAATCTATGAGCGTAAAGCTGATAGCCACATGGGTTATAGGCGGCCTTTTCCTACTCTTCGGCACATGGATTGTGCAGAACCTCGAGCTAACGCTCGGCGTTTCGGAGTTATCCTATATATTCGCAATGGCCATAGCCCTCCTGTTCTTCCTCGTGGCAGGCCTGTGCTGGATATCCGTCGCAGTGGGCACGAAGCACAAGTTTTAAGGAACGCATTTTTTTAAGTTTTATAAAAAGTAATGTAATGGATAAAATTCTTTTCGTGTGGGACTTTCACGGAGTTCTCGAGAGAGGTAACGAGTATGCCGTTCAAGATGTCTGTAATCGGGTCTTGAAAGAGTTCGGTATAAACAGGCATGCAACAATAAGAACACCAAGGCACATTTCACAATATCCGACCTGAGGGAAGTGCTAAGGGAGATGAAACAACCACGGCGAACGCTTTTAAATATTCCAGTTCTTATTAATCCTATTGCACTTAAAGTTGATTAAATGGGTGAGTTTGCAGCAAGGCAGATGAAGAGAAGAAGGCAAAAAGCCAGATGGAGGTCCAGCAACAAGAAGAGGCAGATGCTGGAACTGTGGAAGAAGGACCCGCTTCAGGGGGCTCCGAGCGGCCGGGCCATTGTGCTGAAGAAGAAGGGCGTTGAGCAGAAACAGCCCCATTCGGGCATAATCAAGACCGTTCGCGCCCAGATAGTGAAGAACGGTATACAGGTCACGGCATTCGTCCCGGGCACAAACGCAATAAAGTTCATAGATGAGCACGACGAGGTCACCATAGCCGGAGTCGGCGGCTCTCAGGGCGGGGCGGTCGGTTCAATGCACGGCATCAAATACAAGGTAACTGAAGTCAACGGCGTAAGCCTTTCAGAGCTTGTCAGCGGCAAGAAGGAGAAGCCAAAAGGCGCATGATTAAGGTGTTAATATGGAAAACAAAATACTGCTGTTCAACCGCTGGGACCTGTCAGATGTCAAGGTGGGTGATGCAGGGCTTCGCGGTCAGATAAACCTTAAGCCTGTGCTGGTGCCGCGCTCAGCAGGCCGTTTTGCAACAAAGGAATTCCATAAGAACAAGATGAGCATTGTTGAAAGGTTCATCAACAGGCTCCGCGTGCCCGGGCACAGGGGCAGGAAGCACCAGATAACATCAGGACGCTGCCCTGAAAACACCATGGCAATCACCAGCGCGCTGATTGGGGCCTTTGATATTATCCAGAAGAAGACGAAACAAAACCCCGTCCAGACGCTTGTAAAGGCAATCGAAAACAGCGCCATGCTTGAAGAGGTTGCCGCATATCGCCTCGGGGGCATCATAGCGAGGAAGGCTGTTATAGTATCGCCCCGCAGGCGCCTTGACCTGGCCCTGCGGTTCCTTACGCAGGGCATCTACAAAAAAGGCTTCAAGACCGGCAGGTGTCTGTCCGAAGTGATAGCAGAAGAGCTCCTCGCGGCAGCGGAAGGCGACACAAAATCATTCGCCATAAGCGAGAAGAACAGGCTCGAACGCGAAGCCGAGGGCGCGAGGTAAATCATATCGTTTTTATCCGTGTCGGCTCATTTGCTTCCTTGTCGCGCTCCAGCCTGTAAAGCGAACCGCTGGAGCCGCCCACGGCCTCTGATATCCGTTCCTCATGCGTTATTAGGAAGACTTGGTCAACGACCTGGGCTATTTTTTCCCGCAGGATATGCGAGAACTGCTCTATTGCATTGCTATCAAGGTTGTGCGTGGGCTCGTCCAGTATCAGCCACTTCAGGTTCGGGATGAATGCTTTGGAGAACGCTATTCTGAGCGCAAGGCAGGCCATTGACCTCTCCCCTCCTGAAGCAATACCGTCAACGGAAATCCACGATTCTTCATCGCCAGCAATCGCTTCCCTGAGCTGGAGGACATAGTCCCCCTCCTGTATCGCCATTCTGACGCTGCTGAAATCCCCGTAGGGGTAAAGCTCCGGCCATAATTCAGCCATTATAGTGTTCACTGTCTTAAGGAATTCCTCCCTCAGCTGCTCCTGTGTCATCCGCAGCACTTTAACAAAGCTGTTAAGGCTTTCCGTTATTTTGGAGTCACGCTCCACTTCTTTCCTGTACTTGTCCATCAGGCCCTGCCTTTCCCTGATATCCCCCACAATGTCCTGCTTGTCCTTTATCCTCTCATCAATACTGCCGAGTTTTGTTGTTGCTTCGCTCTCCCTGGCTGCAATGCCTTGCATATCAATGCGGAGCGCCTTTATGTCAGTTTCAGCGAGGGCCGCTTCCAGTCTCTTGACCTTGTCAGCAAGGACATATTCGTGCTTCAAATAGGCCTGCTTTCTTGCTTTCATCTCCTCAAGCGCCCTTGCCTCATCAGACAAAGCCTCAACCTTTGCCAGACCCTGCTGTTTTTCAGCGTGCTGTTTCTCAATGTGCTCCCTGCGCCCATTCTGCATTTTTTCACCGGTCTCCAGTTCAGCGAGCCTGTTCTCCAGTCCCTTCTTCTTTGATTGCCTGCCCGCAATAATTGACTCCTTCCTCTCATCTGTTACAGGGCTGTCACATACATGGCATTTTGCCCCGACCCCCCGCAGTTCCTTTATGCTGTCATTTATAATGCTGATTTCTTTCTGCACCGACGCCTTTTCATTCCTTATTTCCTGCAGCCCAGAATAAGCGCTATCCACCTCCATTTTCAAGGCGGCTGTGACTTTCTTCAGTTGTCTGGTTTTTTCAGCTATGTCACCATGCTCCTCCAGCCTTTTCCTCTTATCCTCGATAGTCTGGGTTATTTCGGACATCCCCCTTTTGATGCCTTCAAGTTCCTGTTTTGCCTTATTGAGCTCCTTTTCTCTGCCCTCAATGCCTTCAAGCCTTTTCTCCAGCTCTCTCTTCTCTTTCCTTACTGTTTCAATGTCCTTTCGGAGCGCTTCACGCTCCTTCTGAAAAAGCTCTATTTCCTTATTCAGTTCCCGCATCCTTTCATCCAGGCGTTCCTTCTCCAGATCTGCAATAAGGCGGAGCTTCTCTTCCTGCTTCTGTTTTACCCTGTTGGCAAGCGCGGTGGCTTCGGCCCTCACCTTCCCAAACCTGTCCACCTTTAGCATGCCGTCAATCTGCTGCATGCGGCTGCCTTTTGGCATCCTCAGAAAATAGTCAAGACTGTTCTGTTCCGAATAAACAGCGCGGGAGAAGAGGTCGTAGTCCATCTGGAGCATGCTTTCCACGGCACGTGTAACCGCATGAGGCCCCTCATCAATCTGCCTGACCCCTTCGCTTATCTCTGCGAACGTTGTTCCCTTTCCGGATTCAACGGCGCGCTTTATGGTGTATTCCTTACCGCCAAAAACAAAGCCAAGCTCAACCTCGCATCCGGACTTCCTGTCGGGCTTCTTCATTATCAGGTCTTCAAGGGTTATGCGCCTGGACTGCAGCGCGGGGCAGGTTCCGAAAAGAGCGAAGCACATTGCCTGTGTTATGCTGCTCTTCCCCGAGCCCATGATGCCGATGAGCGCATTCACGCCTTCCGAGAAACTGAATTCCGAATCAATGTGCGATTTCCAGTTCTTGAGCCTGAGCCTGGTAATCATGTTTTAGAATTGGAACGAAATTTTATATTCGGGAACTCCATATGGCGCAACTTAAATCTTCTTTATCTTTCCTGGAGTCGGCTCAAAGCAGATGCCCTCGGCAAGCAGGTCGTTTATCACGGCCTCAAGCTCGGTCTCCTTTGCATTGATTCCGTCTGTTATTTCGTTATAGCTTACGCCATCGGTTCCCGATTCTATCATAACGATGACCTTCTTCCTCAGGACCTCTTTGTCGTCCTCGCCGGCTTCAGAGTTTTCCATCCCGGCTTCGGCTTCGCTGTTTATGTCCGGAGCGGCTTTTCCTTCCCTTGCCCCGGATGCACGCTTGCTCATTTCCAGCTTTCTTAGCAACTCTTCATTAGGGTCAGAAACCTTCCTCATGAACTCGGGTATGACATAAATCTCATCGTTGTATTCCCTTGCCTTGCCTACGACATCAACAATGTCGCCCACCTCCACGTTATCAATGGGGCCGAGCTCCTTGAAGCATTTTGCCCTTATGGTGTCCGTGGAATCATCAAGCGTCACTGAGCCGAAATTGCCGTCCTCGGACTGGAACTTGGACACGACTGTTGCAAGAATTCTTGCCCGGGATATGTTTTTACCCGCCTTGGTTGTAACGAAACTTGGCTCCATGCCCTCCTTTTTTACCCATTTGCCGTTCACGAGCTCGGAAACCGTAACCTTCTTTGCCGTCATCCTTTTCATTGGCATATGCTTCGCCTATAGTAAAAAACTGTATCTAAATTTTAAATATGGTTGTTCTGGTTTGGGAACCTGAGCCTTCCCTTTGTCATCTCCCCATTACATGTTCCTCTGATTGCCCTCTTCTATCATCCCTCTCCGGTCCGACAAACCACTAATACTGTTCAAATTTACAATGCTGGACAGATACCATGTGCCGTTTGCCCATGGGTTGTTTGAGCCCTTTGCGGGCTTGTGTGGCCGGGCTTTGGCGACAAATCCGATACAGTGAAACGGTGGCTGGAAAGCACCTTCCGAGACGAGAAGTGATTGCATACGGCAACGATTAGGCAATAATCTGGGAAAATATATAAATATATATTTCGGAAACCGGAAAGTATATAAATAAGAAAACAAATAAACAATGAATAATTTTGGAGGGCTTTTATGTCCGCACAGAGAAACATTGCAATTGATTCCGAGCCATGGTTGAAGCTCAAGGAAGAGGCGGCAAGAAGGAACAAGAACGTGAGGGATTTTGCCGGAGAGATTCTTGCGGATTATGCCAGGGGGTTCAGGCCAGCCGAAAAGAAAAAGACAAAAGCCATAATCATAGCCGCTGGCATGAGCACGCGAATGAGGGAGCTGACCACCGATAGGCCCAAATGCATGCTTGAGGTCGGGGGCAAGACCGTTATCAGGAGACAAATAGACATATTCCGCCAGTGCGGAATAGATGACATAATTGTAGTCAGGGGCTACAAAAAGGAAAGGATAAACTACAGCGACGTCAGATACGTCTACAATGCAAATTACAGGCAAAACAACATCCTTGAGTCCCTTATGTCAGCGCAGGCCGAGATGACAGGGAGTTTCATAGCCAGCTATTCGGATATAGTATTTGAAAAAAAGGTTGTTGAGGCATTGCTTAGGAGCAAGGCAGACATTTCAGTGGTTGTTGATTCTGACTGGAAGAAAAACTACAAAGACCGCTTCCAGCATCCGGTTGAAGAGGCGGAGAATGTGATAATCCGGAACGGGGGCATTGCCAGGATAGCCAAGACAATCAGCCCTGTTGAGGCAAGCGGCGAGTTCATAGGCATGATGAAGTTCTCGGGTAGGGGGGCAGAAAAGCTGAAGCAGGTCTATGCCGAACTGAAATCCGGGCTGGATCCATGCGCGCCGTTTCACACGGCCCCGTCACTGCAAAGGGCATACATGACGGACATGTTTCAGGAGCTTGTTGACCGGGGGCATACTGTTTCGCCTGTTTTGATAAGAGGCAACTGGACAGAACTGGACACGGCAGAGGATTTCCACAAAGCCAGCAAAAGATTCAGCGTGGTGAGATGAAGATAAAAAGAAAGCACAAATGGCTCTTGGCCGGCATATTGCTTGCTTTGGTTTACTGGTGGGCACTAGCCGGCACCAATACGAGCCCCGGCAATTTCATTAACGGGATACCGAACATAATAGACTATGCCGGCAGGATGCTGCCACCGGACATGAGCATAATAGACTTGCTGCTCATAAGGGTACTGGAAACCATACAGATTGCAATAATCGGAACCACAATAGGCGCTATATGCGCTTTGCCGCTTTCCTTCCTTGCCGCAAGGAACGTGATGCCCAAGAAAGCCGTTTACCATGCCGTAAGGGCGTTCTTTGACGTATGCAGGGGCATCCACGAGATTGTCTGGGCGCTGCTGTTTGTTTCAATGGTGGGCCTCGGGCCCTTTCCGGGCGTTCTGGCGCTGGGCGTCCACATAACCGGCGCGCTTGGAAAATACTTCTCAGAGGCAATAGAGAACATAAACCCACAGACAATAAACGCGATACTCTCCACGGGCGCAAACAGGATACAGATGATATTCCATGGCATAATGCCGGAAGTAAAGTCCCTGTTCACCGGATATGTGCTTTACTATTTTGAGCACAGCTTCAGGGCCGCGACCATACTGGGCCTTGTTGGTGCAGGCGGCATAGGTCTGGAACTAATAAACAGCATCAAGCTTTTCAAGAGCCACGAGGTTCTTACCATAATACTGGTCATGGTCATAACAGTTATAGCAATAGACAGGATCGGCGCCTACATAAGGAAAAGGGCCATAGGCGAGATTCAGATTATAGAGTAAGGAGGTAAAAATGAAGAATGCGATATTGGTAATACCCATACTGGCAGTGATTGCAGTGGCGCTTGTCGCCGGATGCACCCAGACAGGTGGGGTAATAAACATGCCAACAAAGCTGAAGATGGGACTGATACCAGCAGACGATGCTCAGGAGATGCTCAGGAATTACCAGCCGATTGTTGAGTATCTTGAGGAAAAGCTCGGCATGGAAGTGGAGCTGACAGTGACTACAGACTATGCTGCAGCGGTGGAGGCAATGAAATACAAACACATAGATATGGCATGGTTCGGGCCGTTCTCGTATGTCCTGGCAGCTGACGTTGCAGGGGCAGAGGCAATAGTGAACGGGGTGCGGAGCGAAACAGGAAAATCAACATACAAAACAGTTATTGTCACAAGGGCAGACAGCGGCATAGAGACGCTCGGGGACCTGAAGGGAAAGTCTTTTGCTTTTGTTGACCCGGCTTCAACATCAGGCAACCTGATACCAAGAAAGCTGTTGCTGGAAAACGGCATTGAGCCTGATGAAGACTTCAGCACGTTCTACTATGCCGGAACGCACAATGCGGTTGAGCTGGCGGTCGCCAACGGGAACGTGGATGCCGGAGCGGACAGCGACAACTCTTACTACAGGATGCTCGGTGAAGGCCAGATAGACCCGGAGGTAAACGTGATAATATACGAATCTGAACCAATACCCGGCTCACCTATAGCGGTGAGGGGAGGGCTTCCGGAAGAGCTCAAGAGCGCCATACAGCAGGCTCTGATAGGCATGGATGAGCAAACCATACACAAGGTTAGTGGATGGGGCAACATAGAAAGATACCAGGCGGTGCAGGACAGCGACTACGATGTGATAAGGCAGACAGCAGAGATTTTGGGGCTTGACCTGCAGTCAATGTGAATTGGGTTTTGGCCGGTTTTGTTTTTTACCGGTGTTTGAATTTATAATGATAAGGTAAATTGGTGAATGTATATGATAAGGATTGAAGGGCTTGGCCACAGGTACAAGGACAGGGAAGATGACGCCATAAAAAACATAAATCTGAAAATATTCGACGGCGAGCTTGTTTCTGTCCTGGGTGTCAGCGGCTCGGGAAAATCCACGCTCCTGAAATCAATAAACAGGCTGGTGGAACCGAAGCAGGGAAGGATAGAGATAGACGGCGTAAGCGTGCTTGACTCCGGCAAGAGAGAACTAAGAAGAATAAGGCAGAACATAGGTATGGTATTCCAGCAGTTCAACCTGATAGAGAGGGATAGCGTATTGAACAATGTGCTCAAGGGCAGGCTGAGCTACAACAGCACGCTGAAAAGCATCCTGAACAGGTTCAATAAAGAGGACCATGATATAGCGATGGAAAGCCTTGAGAGGGTCGGCATGGCTGATTTCGCGCAGAAGAGGGTGCAGTCGCTCAGCGGAGGGGAGAGGCAGAGAGTGGCAATAGCAAGGGCCCTGGCGCAGAAACCGAAGGTGATACTGGCTGACGAGCCGGTCTCAAGCCTGGACCCGAGACTGAGAGAGGAGGTTATGAGTCTTCTCAAGAAGGTTTGTGAGGAGGACAAGATAACCCTTCTGATAAGCATGCACTTCCTGGAGCTGGTGAAGAGCTACACGACAAGGTGCATTGGGCTCAGCAAAGGTGAAACGGTTTTTGACGGCAAGACCTCCGAACTCAAACAGAGCGATATAATCAGGATATTCGGTTTCAGGCATGAAGACAGGGAAAACGTAATGAACAGGCTCAGGGGCCTGGGTTATTTGGATTAAAAATCTTGTTCACAATTGTCCTTTGTGGGAATTCCCGAGTAAATGTTTATAAAGCCCATTGATTAAGCATAGCCTAAGGTGCGATTGTTGAAGTGCCATGACTGCTCAAGGGAGGCCATGACCAAATCCTGCCCAAAGCACAACCCCAAGGGCGCACGAATCTGCAAGGATTGCTGCATCTCAAAAATGGAGGGGCACAAATGCCCGTGGTTTAAAATGTGCTGGTTTTAGCCCCTTAAACAGTGCCTGAGAGCACAATAAACCCATAAAGGTGAAAAGGACTGAAAATACAGAAATTCTGCGTCATCTGCAAGGACATAGCTGACGGAAGGTTCAAAATGAATGCAGTGGACACAGAATCGGAGGACATGAAGATAGAGGATTGCATATGCGCCGACTGCTTTGAGCGCCTGTTTTCAAGCCACCACAACGAGGGGTGGTTCAGGGTATCAAGATTCTTTTCCTGGCTCAGGAAAGGAAGGAAGGACATGAGGCGCTTCCTGTAGCTCGCGCTTGCATGCGTTATTTCTTTGCCTTTTCCTTATCTTCTTCATCGGGCTTGGATTCCGCTTTCTTGTCTTGGGCCCGGGATTCCATTTCCTTGACGCCCATCTTCTCTTCCGGCTTCCTGCCTTCCTTTGTGTTTTCAGCCGGCTTGCTCTCTTCTGCGGGTATTGGCCCAGATTCTTTTGGCCTTTCTTCCCCGGCAGGCATGGCTTCAGTTTTTGCCTCTTCTTCTGGTTTCCCGCCGGCAGGCTTCTCTTTCTTTGCATGCTCTTCCGGCGTCTTTTCTTTACTGCCTTCAGCCGGTTTTTCCTCTTTCTCTGTTTTGGGCTCTGGTTTTGAGCCAAAAAGCTTGTCCAACGGCTCTGCGCCATATTTGACCACCTTTGTGTTGACCTGGGTTATGTCTGCAGATATTGTGTTTCCCCTTACTGATTTCCTCTTCCTGTGCCCCTTTATACCGGGATGGAACCCGGGCACAGAGCTGATAAGAATCCTCTTCCTTGCAATGCCTTCCACATCCCTTCGCATGGGAAAGCCGTCGCTGTCAGAACCGCCTGTTATCTCCAGCTCGTATCCCTGGAGCCCGAGTGCGCTTCCCGGCAACCTCTCACCTATTTTCTTCCTGACAAGGCCTGACGCGGACTGCTCAATGTCCTTCTGGTAGGCCTTCCTGCTCTTGCTGTCCGATATCACAACCTTGAAATTCCCCATAATCATGCTCCCTGAAACCTTTAATGCCTGCAGTGGCCATTCCGAGAACCAAATCCCCAGTTATGGCCGGGTAGATATCACGCCATATAATCTATGGCGGGGCCCGATTCATTCAATTGTTTGTGTTGGGCATACTGATTATTGTCTGTTCCATTTATAAATTTATGGCGCATCAAAGCAGCATGTTCACGAAGGGCATGATGAAACTTACCAGTATCAGGGCAAGTATGAACATGCTCAGGAACCTCATTATCTTCTTTGAGTGCCTGGGCACCAGCCTGCCCAAAGCTATGCTGTACATCCTCCCGCCGTCAAGCGGGCCCAGGGGCAGCAGGTTGAACGCGCCCACAAGGAAGTTTATTATGAACACGAACAGGAACAGTCCCATGACGAATGATATGATGCCTGACAGGGGCTCGAGCCCGGCATTGAGCTCCTGGACATTGGCTGTTGAGGGGTTGAAAAGTATCCCTATGAAGCCATCATCGCATGCCGTTTCGTTCGGCGGGCATACGGTCTGCAGCACATAACTTTGGTTGATTATATCCCCGGTTTCGTTTTCAAAAAGCATGGCTTTAACCCTTATGGTATTGTAAGGCCCGATTTCCTTCAGAGCAAGGTCAAGCTCATTGAGGTTCCTGATTTCATAATCATCTATCTGTGTTATTATGCCAGGTGCCTCCATGCCTGCCTGTTCGGCTGGATACCCTTCCATCACCCCGTCATAACCAATACCGACAGCCGTGAATAAGGATGCAGTCATGCCTATGACTATCAATATGGAAACCCCGGCAAGGCAGAAATTCGCGAAGGAGCCTGCGGCGAAGACGCGAAGCTGGCTCCATGCGCCCATCTTTGAGAGCTGTTTTTCGTCAGGCTCAACGAATGCAAGGGGTATGATTGCAAGCAGGCCCCAGCCAAGCGACTTTATTCTTGCCTTTTCCCTCGCAGCCATTATGCCGTGCATCCCTTCATGCACTACAACCAGCAGGGCTATTGATATTACCCAGTACCAGAACGGGACAGCGAAATACCCGGGCCCGATGCTCGCTTCCTGGGAAAACGATGGTATCAGAACCCCGGCGCCTATCTCAAGCTGCTCCTGGAAAATCATTATTGCCTGTCCTATAAGCACGTATACAATCCATACCGAGACGCAGAAGCCGAACACGACGCCGATTACGCCCACCGCCTTCCAGAACCTTGGGAACCGCCTCCCAAGGGCTATTATGCCTTTCTTGCCCTTCTGGGTCCTTCTTATGAGCAGGACAGACTGCCTCTTTACGTTCTTCCTGTCCCTGTAAAAAATCACCGCGAGGACGGCGATGAAAACCAGCACAGAAACCAGATACCAGTCCATAATATTAATTGTATGTTTGACTACTAATAATTATGCTGTTTGTTGCCCTGAAGCCCGAAAGATTGTCCAAACCACAGGAAAGCACTTTGTGTAATGGCCCGGACGAGTGTAACTTATTTATTGCTTAAATCCATAGATAACCTATATTTTTGATAACGGAGGTTCAATATGAGCAAAGAAGTAGAGAATAAACCAGCAGAGGACAAAAAGGAAGAGAAGCATGCGGAAGAAAAGCCGGCAGAGCGGGTTGACGGCAGGCTTGCCTTCCCCGAAGCGGCGATAGTCAGGATAATGAAGAAACACCTTGACAACGAGAAGATGATAAAGAAGGACGTCAAGGTTGCAATGAACAAGTGGCTTGAGAAGATGTGCGCCATTGTTGCGAAGCAGATGAACAAGTTCCCCTATGTTATGATGAACATCAACGAGTTCAAAGAGGGAATCAAGACCTTTGAAACCCTTGCCGAATTCGAGGCGGAAAAGAACAGGATTCTTGCGCACATGGACGCCATGAAGAAGGACATCGAAAAGCTTGAACGGGACCTGGGCAAGGTTGAGGAAGAGCTGATAGAGGCATAGGCCTCTGTATGCTTATTTTCGGAAATCATGTAAAAAGGCTTTTAAATTATCATAAACATTATTTTCATAATGCGGGGGTTCCCGAGAGACCCTTTTCAATGCAGACGGTTCAAAAGCGTCTACGGAAAAGTGAAATGGGTTCGGAAACGGTCAAAGGGGCAGGGCTAAGGCACCGCCTTTCGAGGCTTCCGCCGTCATACAAAGGCGGTGGAGCGAAACCCGGTGTAGATACCCTGTGGCTTAGAACCCTTTTCGGTTCCGAAGCACAATGCACTGCCTAACGGCAGGCAGCTTCCTGACGGAAGCAAGCGTTCACGGAAAAACGAAACGGGTAAGCAATGCCTTCGTGAGTTCGAAACCTGATGCCTTTCTTTCAAAAAGAAAGGCCTAAGGGTCACCCCAAAGAAACAAGTTACAGATGCACTCTGTGCTTGTCTGGGAACGAATATCTCACCTCCCGCATATTTGATTTTCTGTATTCACAGATACGTCAGCATCTTGATTCCGCCGTAGACGACGGAGCACGAAGCGCCGAACTTGGCGAGGGCATTATAGCCCCACCTTCTTCTTGAGAAGAGGAACTTATGCATGAGGGCCTCCGATATCCATGCCTTTGGCTGCCAGTAGTTGCTTTTTATGTAGCTCATCACATCGTCATAGGACACGGACATCCTTGTTTTTGCCCAGTCAACCAGTATGTTCATGGGCATGTAACCCCTGTTTAGCACTGTCCGCTTCTTCACTATCTCCCTGAGCACGGAATCAGCGTCATGCGCATACATCTCTGTCGTGGCTGCGCCGACCATTTCCTTGCTGTGTGCGTCCGTTGCCGCTACCGAAGGCATCCCAAGCCTCTTCGCGAGCCTTTCAGTGAAGGCATTTGAAACCCTGTCAATGCACATGGAATTGAAGGCCTCTACTGCATCCGCCTTTTTCATATCATACCTGCAACCCCATCCCCTTATGTTGAAGGGATGCGCAGCAATGGCAATGCCTGACTGTTCATGAATCCTGTCAATGGTCTCATCCACAGATATGCCGGGTTTTATTCCCCCAGAAAGCCCCAAACCAAGCACGTGGCCGCCCTTCGTGCTTATCTCAATGCCTGGTATGAAAACCAGCCCCATCCTTTCCGCCTCTTCAGCAGCCTCCTCCCAGCCCCGATTGGTGTCATGGTCCGTGAGCGCAAGGCCCGCAAGGCCCTTCTTCCTGGCGGCCCTGACAATATCGCGCGGCGAGGATATGCCCTCGCATGGTATTTTGGTTCCCCTGGAGTAATGGCTGTGGCAGTGGAGCTCAAATTTCTGCCCATTTGGAAGGTCCATGTTTAGAAGTTGGGTGAAACATTTATATGGTTATCTCGCTGCTTCTGTGCTGCCTGAGCAGGCCCATTATGAAATAGTACATTGCATAGACCTCAAGGGCAAAAGGCAGGTAGCCGATATAGCCCAGTATGGGCATCTCGAATATTTTCAGGAAGCCCACAAAGGGTATGTCATAGCTCCATTTCGGGATTGCCCAGAAGTTCCAGAACTCCCAGAGTATGCCGCACACAAGTCCCGCGAGCATTAGCGAAAGGGGTATGAGAAGCCGCCTGTCCTTGAGGTGCCTTATTATTGAGGGTTGACGGTGCATATAGTTCACGGGGTCGAGGAGCAGGAAGAACGCAATCCATATCAGTGGAAAAAAGAACATGGGAAGGATTATGAAAAGGACAAGGCAGAAAACCCCGAGAACTATCATGCCATGAAGCAGGCTCTTTGTTATCCTGTGCTCGTGCCCGAGCCTGTTCCTGCTGAACACATGCGTGCTTTTTATCAGTTCGGCTGTCTCAAAAACCGCCGGAAGCACGGTTGAGAAGGAGAGCGTGCCGAAAAGGTACTTCAGTGCCGGGTGGCCGAAGCCTCCTGTGCCCATGTAAGCCCAGTTCCTTATTGTCATGCTGTTGAAAACCTCAAAAAGCCACCAGAAGGCTGCCGAGAGTGCTATGAGCACCATGAATTGCTTTGGCCGGCTGCTTATGAACGAACTGCCCTTGGATTTATAGACAAGCGCATCTATCACAAGTATGTAGCCATACCACACAATCGGGAAATACCAGTTGGCAAAGGGCTGGAGCCGGAAAAGGAAATTCAATTCAACAAACACTATCATAAGGATACCGAGAATGCCGTATTTCCTGAACATGCAAAAGTCCTCTGATATATATTAGCATTAATGCAAAATAAATTAGTTGCAGAACCCCTTAATTTGGGCAAAGGTTTTTAAATTTGATGAGCAACTCATTACTCAGTAAGAGAGATTTTATGGAAATCAAAAACATCCCCCAACATGTGTCCATAATACCAGACGGCAACCGAAGATGTGCGAAGCGGCTCATGGAGAAGCCGTGGAAGGGGCATGAATGGGGATTCACAAAACTTGAAAGGCTGTTCGGGTGGTGCAAAGAGATTGGGATAAAGATAGTCACTTTCTATTCGCTTTCCCTTGAAAACCTGAAAAACAGACCCAAGGAGGAGATAGATTTCCTTTTCCTTCTGGCCAAGAAGGAGCTTAACAACATACTTGTTGATGAAAACAATTTCGTCAATAAGAACAGGATACGAATCAGCTTCTTCGGGAACACCAAACTCCTTCCAAAAGAACTCCAGGATTGCATTAAAGGGGTTGAAAAGAAGACCAAGGCATATTCTGATTTCTTCGTGAACCTTGCAGTTGCATATGGCGGCAGGCAGGAAATCATAGAGGCTGCAAAAAAGATAGGGCTGCTCGTGCAGGCTAGCAAGCTCAGGCCGGATGACATAAATGAAGCCTTATTCAAGCAGAATCTCCAGACGAACGGCTTCCCGTACCCGGATCTCGTTCTCAGGACAGGTGGCGAGAGGCGCCTCTCAAACTTCCTCCCGTTCCAGACCACGTATTCCGAGCTCTTGTTCATAGACACGTTGTGGCCAGAGCTCACGAAGAAGGAGTTCATTGCCGCAATAAAGGACTACAGCCAAAGGCAGCGCAGGTTCGGCAAATAGTTCATTTTTGTTATATATCCCTTTAAGTTTACAAAATAAAGGGAAATGGCGCGGTTCTGAGCCAAGCGCTTAAACCACAGCCAAATCCCTTCCTCAGCGCCTAAACCCGTGCAGGGCACCGGCCGGCGTCACCAGTTCCAGCGCGGTCCCTCGCCCGGTTTTCTGGGCCTTGGTTTGCTTTTCGGTGGGCTGTTCTCTGCATCGCCTTTTGTGCGGTGCGCAGCGAGATTAACTCGGTCCATAGCCTCGCGTGTTGCGGGGTCAATTACGCTTCTCTGATGCGGGTTTGCTTTGGATGTGTGGAAAATCCCTGAATTGGACGGCATGGCAGACCTCCTTCCTTGTTTTTCCCAATACCCTGTCATGACTCAGACTTTTTCGAATTTCTCACCCTTAATCGCGGCCTGCGCTATTTTAATGGCATCGATAACCCATGATGCCGTCTTTTGAGCGGAAAGCCGCGATGCATCACCAGCAAAGGAAACACCCATAATGCTGTGTTTCTTTTCCAGCCCCTGAATGGTCTTCAATTGCTCTTCAAATTGCATCATTTCCCAGTCTCCTTTTCTCTTTTCAGATGCGAAACCCGGACGCAGTCCATATGCCCTTATCCTTATGCACCTCCCTCCTGTGCGCTTCATTGCATTGCATACCGTTTTTCTTTGTTGCACTTGCCTTTTTGCGCGGCAGATTGCTCGGCGGATGCATGCATGAAACCACTCTCATTTTCTTTTTGTATGAATTGCCTTTCCATTATTGTTCAACCGCTTCCATGCGCCTTGCCTGCCTGATTCTTGCCTTTTCCTGTTGGCCTTCTTTCTTTGAGAAGCCGTCATTTGTGTGCGGGTCGCCTCCCTTATTGTGCCGTCCACGAAGAGCGCGGTTGGGAATGTTCTTTCCCCTATGTCCTGATGAAAATGCGAATTCACCATAGTAATCACCCTTCCTCTTTTGTAGTCCCAAAACTAAAAACAGCACTATATAAATACCGTCTCAGCCGTCTGGCCTTGGCGGGTTTCCTGAACTGCATAACGGCAAACAGAACACAGCCATGCTGTATCCTGCAACCAAACGGTTAGCCGAAATTGTTTTTTGAATAGCATGAATGAACTGCAGATATATTACATGTTTTTGAGGTTTTTGATTTAAATCCTTGAATCCGATAACCGAAAAGCATTTAAATACTACATGTATATAACTTCTTATTGCTTTGAAACCAATATGGAGATAATATGGCAGAAAAACCACATATGAACATAATAACGGCAGGTCATGTTGACCACGGCAAGTCTACATTAATCGGAAGAATATTGTTCGATTCCGGCGCCCTCAGCGAGCAGGAGCTGAGGAAGCTCAAGGAAAAGGCAAAGGAGCTCAAGAAGGAAACATTTGAATTCGCTTTCGTGATGGACCAGCTCAAAGAGGAAAGGGAGAGGGGCCTGACAATAGACCTCATGTACAAAAGCTTTGAGACGCAGAAATACTATTTCACCGTCATTGACTGCCCGGGCCACAGGGACTTCATCAAGAACATGATTACAGGCGCGAGCCAGGCAGACGCCGCAATACTCGTTGTTTCAGCGAAGGACGGAGTGCAGGAGCAGACCAAGGAGCATCTTTACCTTTCAAAGGTCCTTGGGATTGACCAGATAGTTGTTGCCGTAAACAAGATGGACGCGGTAAATTACGAAGAGGCAAAGTTCAATGCCGTCAAAGATGAAGTAGGCAAAATACTTCAAACGCTCGGATACAAGCTGGACAAAGTCCCCTTCGTTCCCATATCGGCATTTGTGGGAGACAATGTTTTCAAGAAATCAGACAAGCTTGGATGGTACAAGGGCGATACACTCATCAATACCCTTGATTCAAGCATAATCATAGCAGAGAAGCCGGTCGACAAGCCGCTGAGGCTTCCCATACAGGATGTTTACTCAATTACAGGAGTAGGCACGGTTCCTGTCGGTAAGGTTGAAACGGGTATTATGAAGCCGGGACAGAAGGTGATATTTGAGCCAAGCGGCGCAACAGCAGAAATCAAGTCAATAGAGATGCACCACAAACAGCTTGACAAGGCAGAACCTGGCGATAACGTAGGATTCAATGTCAGGGGAGTGGACAAGAACCAGATAAGGAAGGGCGATGTAATCGGCCCTGTGGACAACCCGCCGACGGTTGTAAAGGAATTCACAGGACAGATAATAGTCCTCCAGCACCCAACCGTTATAACCAAGGGGTACACCCCTGTTTTCCATGCTCACACAGCCCATGTTGCATGCAAAATCAAGGAGATAGTGAAGAAGATTGACCCGAAGACAGGCGCTACTGTTCAGGAAAATCCGGATATGCTAAAGTCAGGGGATGCCGCCATAATCAAGGTTGAGCCGACACACCCGCTTGCAATAGAGAAGCAGTCAGAATGCCCGCAGCTTGCAAAGTTTGCAATCAGGGACATGGGCAAGACAGTGGCCGCAGGCATTGTGATAGACCACGTAAAGGCTGAAAAGAAGAAGTAGCCGTCTTTTTGTGTCCAATTTTGGCTAAAATTTAAAAGCATATCACTCATAATTATAGCTATGAAAACAGTTTTTGCAATAGTTGCTCTTATGCTGATATCTGCAGCAGCCTATGGAATAACATTCTCCGCGCTCACAGGGGAGACCGTTGTTGAAATAATTTATCTTGGCGAAGGCGAATCCGGGCCCGTTTCACCCGGGTATGCCTGCGAAGATGGCCTTGTCCCGATTTCATGCGACGTGCCCGGTGACAGGGCTGAATGCGATTTCGGCTCCTGCACGGATACCTTTCACTGCACGGACTGCGGGAACGATATTTGCATGGAACCCGAGAACAGGTGCAACTGCCCGCATGATTGCGGTGTCGTGGCACCGGGCAACATTTTCGTGACAAACCAGACATTTACAGGAAACATTGGAGGACTCTCCGGCGCTGACAAAAAGTGCCAGGAGGCTGCGGGCTGCGCTGGCTACAGGGGCACGTGGATAGCCCTGCTGAGCACAGAGACCATTTATGCGGGGGAAAGGCTACCCAAGACCGAATTCGTGAACATGGACGGGAAAAGGGTCGCAAAAAACCACATAGACATATCTGACGGCAGCCTTATCAACCCCATACTTAACGAATACGGCGAAGAGACAAAGCATGTGGCATGGACAGGAAGCTATGCCTACCCCTTCCTGATATACACGGAAATCGCATGCAATGACTGGACGTCTTCAGCCGAAAGTATAAGGGGAACTGCCGGAAACGCCAACATGACGAATTTCGAATGGATGGAATGGAACTATGTGCAGTCGTGTGCCAAAAAGGCGTCGCTTTACTGCATACGTGCAGGGGGCTGATTTTGCCGCGCATGCAGTTGCGCTTTGTTTTTTAAAGCATGGTTCAAAATAATAGTCATATGGCATTAGAGGACTTTTTCACATCGGAGATATTCTTTCAGGTGATATACTCAGTTGCGCTTGTTGTAGGCGCATATTTAGTCATCAAAATAATCAGCAGGGCGATAAGCAAGTTCTCTGAAAAGGCGAAGCTTGACAAGCACACAATCAAGCCCATGATAAAGCTGGTCAAGGTGATTGTATGGCTGATTGCCTTGATATCGCTTCTCGGTGTGTGGGGGCTCACGGGTCCGCTCAGCGGCCTGCTCGCAGGTGCCGGAGTGATGGGAATAGTCATTGGATTTGCGGCCAAGGACGTTTTTGCCGACCTGTTTGC
>Ga0180433_10000813_pt1 | contig 52992 bp, 40 predicted proteins | sample SS_ome_8_FD_132980 | JGI IMG/M metagenome (GOLD analysis project Ga0180433, IMG submission 132980) | Hypersaline lake sediment archaeal communities from the Salton Sea, California, USA - SS_1_D_1 metaG | ecosystem: Environmental > Aquatic > Non-marine Saline and Alkaline > Hypersaline >...
AAACCTCCCCCTTTTACTTTTTATAATTTAAAAACAGGAGGCGTTCCCCCTCCTTGGACCAAACCTCCCCCTTTTACTTTTTATAATTTAAAAACAGGAGGCGTTCCCCCTCCTTGGACCAAAAATCAAGCAGTGAAATCCTTAGTTGAAACATAAATCTCAGAGTAAACAACATCCTCTTCAAGCCCAACCTCACTAGCGTAAGTTAGTAAAGGGTAACCAGTCTCTTTATCAAAACAAGTAATGAATAAGTAATCACCATCAATAAGTTTATCATAACTAGTACTATTAGGCTCAGTAATAGTTGACCAGCAATACTCGCCAGTGCCCCGATTAAATAATTCACCAGAGTACTCCTCACGATCATTAACTTGAATGAACTCGATTAAGGCTTCAGGGCTTAATAATAAACCATAACCTTCATAACTAGTTAATTGAGGACTAATAGTCACCAAGGTATCTGTCTTGTTTTTATAGAAGTTCATCTCACCAACCAGGAATTGACCATTACTTAACGACATGTTAACAATATAAGTTAAGTTAACCTCAGCCAGTGAACCCCTCTTATCTGCTGTTAAATTCATCAAGTACTCAAAATTTAATTCAGGGGTTTCCTCTTCAGGCTGGAAGAACATTGAAGCCAATAAGATGATAATCACTACCAGGCCAGTTATCACGCCACCAAAGAATAATTCAGCTTTCACTTTACCACCCTAATAGCATTAGTTGGGCAAATACTAGCCGCCTCCTCATGGCAGCCCAGACTCTTTAATTCAAGCACGTACTTATCCTGACCTGATTTTAACTCCACACTCTTAACCCGGGCTTTACCATCAGGATCCATCACCCATTGATCGCAAACAGTAGTGCAAGCCTGACAACTAATACACTTAGAACGGTCATTAATGACTTTAGGCATGAATTAATATAAAGAATTATTCATTTATTTACTTACCCACATATATATTTATAAACTTTAATTTTTAAAAATAAATAATAATGAAAACTTCTAGATTCAATGTATTCGTAGATAATACTGAAGAAATCATAATCTATAATACACTTAGAGGTTCAATCACTAAGGTTAATAAAACACTTGCTTCAATCCTTAAAGAAAAAACATTAGAATTACCAGCAGATCTTACAAGAATACTGCAAGAACAAGGAATAATTTGTAATCAAGATTTTGATGAACTAGAAGAATATGAAAAAATGCATTTAAGATGGAAAGAAGGTAAAGAAAATGTTGAAGTTAATATATTACTCACTTATGATTGTAATTTTGAATGCCCATACTGTTATCAAGGAAGAGGGGAAAAAGGAGAAGAGATTCATGGTTTTAAGTACATGAGTAATGAACTATTAGAGTCAATTAAGAAATTCATAAAGAAAACAGTCACTGAACGAGAAGCAAAAAAATTAGAGATCGTCTTATATGGAGGAGAACCATCATTACCTAAAGCAATCAATATGGGCAGAGAAGTAACTGATGAGATGAGTACATGGGCTGTGGATAATGGTTTAGAATTTAGTTTACATATACTAAGTAATGGCAGTTTACTTAATAAAGAGATTATTGAATGGTTATCATCATATAATGCAAGATTACAAATACCTGTAGATGGAGATCCTGAAATGCATAACAAGTACCGTTATTATAAAGAAAATAAAAAAGGTTCGTTTGATGATATTGCTGAAGTATTAAAGATGACTAAAGGAACAAATATTGAAACCCATATAAGGATTAGTTTAACAGATGAAACATATCCAACAATGGAAAACTTACTTAATGAATTAAAAGAAAGAGAACTAAACCATGTTTACCCAGATTTCTGTTATATAACAGCTTTCACTGAAGCTTGTGACGACTTTAAAGAGCATACACTATCGGATTTTAAGTTATTCAAAATAATGCCTGAATTATGGATTAAAGCCCATAAAAGAGGTTTCCCTCTAGATATTAGACCACAAGTCCAACCATTACCTTGTAGTAGTGTAGCTGATGGTTCTTACATCATTGACCCTTTTGGAGAAGTTTACAAGTGTTGGGAATTAGTTGGTTTAAAAGAACACTCTGTTGGCAAAATAGATATTGAAGGTAATCTTGAAAAAACCAAAGTTTATGGCGAAGTTCTTAAAAGAAACCCAGTTAATATTCCACAATGCAGAGAACATTCATTCTTACCAGCTTGCGCTGGGGGTTGTGTCTGTAAAGCTCAATGGCAAAGTAAGAGTTATCAAGCTCCAGGTTGTGGAACAGAGAAATACTTACTAAAAGATAAAATAAAAGTTTATATTAGCACACTAGATTTATCTAAAAAACAAGTAATGTGGTTTGGTGATTTACAACTTCAAATAATTGAAGGTGTACAAGAACCAAAAATGTCTCATTGTTACGTTTTAGTTTAAGAAAAGTGAAAAAAAAATATGGAATTAAAAAAAATTAATGAAAGAGTATACTATATCCCTAACGCAGCTAATATTGGTTTAATTAAAGATGGGAATAAAGTAATCTTAATAGATTCGGGTTTAGATGAGGGTACTGGAAGAAAAATTTTAAGGTTACTTGAAGAAAAAAATATGCAATTAAGTATTATTATCAACACTCATTCACATGCAGATCATTGTGGGGGGAATCAATTTATTAAAAAAAGAACCGGTGCTTTGATTTACGCACCTGAAATTGAATCAGAAATAATTAGTCAACCAATCCTTGAACCATTATATTTATTCTCTGGAGCTAAACCCTTAGAAAGTCTGCAAAATAAGTTTTTAATGGCTCAAGCATCTAATGTTGATTACATAATTAAAGGATCTGAAAGATTATCATTTAATGAAGTCAAAATAGACATAATTCCTTTACCAGGCCATTCACCCAATCAGATAGGTGTATTAATTGATAAAATATTATTCTGTGCTGATTCAATTTTCTCTAAAGAGGTTCTTGAAAAACACAAGATTCCTTTTTTTACTGATATTAATAAAACCAAAGAAACATTGATTTTTTTAAGAGATTCAGACTATGATTATTATGTACCATCACACGCTCAACCTTGCAAATCAATTAGTGAGCTAGCAACAGCAAACTTAAACACCATAATTAACATTGAAGAACAATTATTAAAACTATGTAATGGTAAGAGCACTGAAGACTTAACTAAAGAATTACTAGATCATTATCAGATTAAAATTAATAGCGTTCAGCAATATTTCTTAATGAAGACTGTTGTAATGGCTTACTTAAGTTATTTAAATGATGATAAAAAGATTAAAACAAGTGTTCAGGATAATAAATTATTCTGGACTTCTAAATAAAGCATTTTTTATTATTCCTTTAATGCCATGCCAGCCACTTTAGGAATATACTTAGCTGCTTTTAGTAAGAACTTGAATGCTTTTGCAGCTTTTGGGTGGCCTGGTTTTAAGATTACTTCTTGTTCTCCTTCAACCATCACTGAGAACGGTTGATTATTCATGGTGCCTTGGTAACGCATCATGAATTTCTGAACATCGCTTGGTGAAGCAATCTCTAACTCCATTACCGGGGTTTCACGACTACCACCAGTGATTAAAAAGTCTTCTAAGTCTATTCTCGTAACCTCATCAGCGTAATCCATACTAGTTACGTTGCCTATTGCTGGAGCCACTTCCCTGACTTTAAAACCTGGAATGTCAACATGATCTATTGTTACTGAATCATAAGTCGTGATAAAGAACTCACCTTTGAATGACTTCTTCTTAGGTACAACGTAATAACCCTTACGGTCTATGTTACCACCATTAAAGATTACTGCTGGCACTATTCCAACAGAGCCACGCCTTAATAATTCATCAAGTTTGGCCACAGTATCTACTTGAGCGTAATCAGTTAAAGTCTGATCTAATGGTTCAATCTTATGCCTAGCTATCGCGTCAACATCTCGCATGAATTGATCTAACACGTCTTTTGAAATCTTACTAGCAGCATAAATAGTTAATAAGTGTGGTTCAGCCACTACTTTAACCCCAAGACGCTCTTCACTAGCACCATCATTAATATGGCTGAAATAGCGTCGCTCATTAGCAGGAATTTCTTCAACCTCAAGATACCTTAAAGGCATTCCATAATGCTCTTTTAAACCAGCATGAGTCAGTTCCAAAGCCCTTTGAGGCTCAATAGTACCCAAAGGAATCTCAGTAGACTTCTGGCAAAGATTAGCAAGCATGAACTCAAGAGACATATTACAAATAATATCAGCAGTTGCGTCAGCATCATCTAATCTCTGAATTACTTCGTCAGCTAAAGTAAGCTCCTTAGGTGAAAAATAATCTGCTGGATTTTTATTAATTAGTTTATGGAATTCCCATCTATCATCATAAACACCATGAGTTTCGTACATTTTTAAATAACCCCCTATAAATATAGGTTTCCTAGATATTTAAACTTTAGTTAGGTTTTATAAAGATTATCATTTTTTTGTTTCTTCTCTTATTCGAGCTGCAAAGGAGCTCTGGGCAGCTGCAATAACTTCTGAATCCTTTTCTACAGCTTTTACTGTTTCTTTGGCAGCGTTTCTTTGAGATTCAGGAGCCGTTTCTTCAGGAGCTTCTTGACCTTCTGGTAAAGCTATCTTATACTCATTCCTGTAATCTTCTAATGCTTTAGCAAAATCTTTCTCTGATTTTGCAAAAGACTCAACCTTCATAAAAATATACTTAAGGTATTTCTTAAAAAACCATTCTTGATCATCCTTATCAAAAAACTCGTACGATTTCTCAACCTGTTTCTTAATATCAGGCACAGCTAAGAAGAAATTAATAGTTAAAGCAGAATACTTAGAAACAATCCTAAGTGAATTCTCCTCCTCAAGAAGGAAACTCATAAACTTATAAGCAAGTTCTTTAAAACTAACACCATACTCCTTAACATCTTTATCACGATGCTTCTTAACCTTACTCTTTAACTTGTCAATTTGACGATAATACTTATCACGACGCTTAAGAGCTGCTTCAAGGAATTTAATAACATAAGCAACATACTTCTCTAAATTCTTAGTCTGCTTAACATAACTAGACTCCTTGTATAAAGATTCAAAATCATCAAGTAATGACTTAAACAAATCCCTCTTTTCCTTAGTTAACTCTTTTAAAGATTTAAGAACCCCATAAACATTAACATCAAACTTCTTAATCAAACCCCTACGATCCTCAATCCTCTTCTTAGCCCTTTTATCAAACTTACCCTTATCCTTAGCCTCAAACTTCTCATAAAGTTTAAAGATTTCATCAGATTTAGAAAGTATTTCAGACTCAAATTTATGATAACGATTAAAAAAATCTTCTAACTTACCGTCCTTAAAAGCATAAAGGTATTGTTCAGAAAACTTCATCAACTCCTTAAAAGCATGCTTTAATTCAGGATAATTAGCACGCCAAGAAGCAAAATCACCATTAACTGGAACTAAAAAAGTATTGTAAGCCTTAAGGAAATTAGAAAAATGCAACACCCTAGCATATAATTTAATCATAGCCTCATCAGCCTCAGCCATATCCTGAGCAGTTATGAAAGTCCTAAGCAACTTCTTCATCTTCTTACGCTCCTTACGACTACCAATCTTATCCAAGTCCTCCTCAACAGCTTTAACAACTTCCTCAGTACCCTTAGGCGCATCAGTCTCAGCAGTAATTATCTTACGAGTCTGACCTTTAGCTTTATTATACTTGCCCTCATCACGCTTAAATAACTCACTAAGAGCACCCCAAAGCCAACCAAAAGCTCGACTAAACCAACTATCAGCCATGTAACAATTCTTAAGCAATTCACTTAATTAAAAGGTTACGCTAAGCAAAAAGGTTAGAAAATTATTAGTGATTAAAGCACTTTTTGATTTATTTTCAATATTGAAAATAATTCTAATCTTGAAAAATTTTCACAAAAAACAAGATTAATTATATAATCTTTTGTTGCGTATTATTATAGTACGGGGTGGGTTATTACTGTTCGGCATGGAATCATTGCTCTAGCCTTGCTCTTAGTGATTAATTACTCACTGGCTGAGACTGATTACGTTAATGGTTACTTATGCTCCAGTCACCCTGATTACTCTCGGATCACTAATTTCCAGAGTTTTGGTTACCAATGCCCTAGCCACTTAAGGGGTGGTTGCGTTTTTGAAACTTATAAAGACCCCACTGATGGGCTCACTTACAAGTCATATGACATGTACCCTGGCCAAATGACCCAGAGCATCCCAATTAAGTATGGTGATTGTCTTGAAGTTAAAGGCTTTGATGTATACTTCTGTGATATTGAGTGCACTTGCACTGACTACGTGAATAGGGGTTGTGGCCAGGGTGGTTGTGCTTCAAGTCATATGTTATTAACTAGGTCTTGTACTGGTGGTTGCGCTGAGGAGAGCACTTGTGCTTACCGCAATGAGTGTAACACTCCTTCCTGTTATAATTACCATCACACTGGTTGTCATTCAGGTCATGTTTACTACTTTAACTCTTGCAACCAACCGCATGAGAAGAAAGAACATTGTGGTTATGGTTGTAGTAATGGGGCTTGCAACCCTAACCCTTGGCCTAAAACTGTTAGCCGGGGCGATTACTCTTTTAACGCTTATGATAATAACCAGATAAGATTGTTAAAAGACTTCTTAGGGATTGAACCTTCAGGTGATGACCTTGACACTTACCTTAAAAGACTTAATAATTTTGAGTTAATGGATTGGGAGAGTCATTGGGTTCACGTCTGGGCCACGATTAATAAGCCTAACACTAACTCCTTAATCGAGTTCACTCAAGCCAAGAGAGCTGAGTACTTCCAAGAATGTAATATTGAATGCCCTAATGGCTGGACTTGTTTTGATGACTCTTGTTATAAGCAATTCGGGCTTAAGAATTGGGTTGAAGCCCATAATACTTGCCAAGCTAATAATGGTCACTTAGTCACTGTTAACAGTGATAAAGAGAATACTTGGGTTAGGCGGTTCAGTGATTATGGAGACATCTGGATTGGTTTTAATGACCTCTCTAATGAAGGGGTTTGGGTTTGGGCTAGTGGTTCATCAACTTACCTTAACTGGAATCATTACGAGCCTAATAACGCTGGGAACGAGGACTGCGCTCAAGTCTATGATAATTATAAATGGAATGACGTTAACTGCGGTAACCGTTTTAACACTATGTGCGAGTTATATAACGTTTGCAGTGATGACTGCCAAGTTACTTGCCCTAATGGTTGGACTTGCAGGGGTGAGTCCTGCTACCTTAATGTTAAAGGTAACTGGTTTGAAATCAAGGATCAATGTAATAATCTAGGAGCTCACATCATAACAGTTAATGATCGTTGCGAGAACTTATGGGCTAAGGGTTTAGGCGGGTGGCTTGGTTATAATGACCTCGAAAACGAGGGGGTCTGGACTTGGGCTAATGGTCATAGTAATTATGAGTGGTGGGCTCATAACGAGCCTAATAACGCTGGGAACGAGGATTGTGCTGAATTCAGGGCTGATGGTTCCTGGAATGATAATCAATGCATTGTCATTAAGAATGGTTTATGTGAGGTTGAGAATCCTTGCCCAGTTAATTGTGATGATGGTAACTCTTGTACTATTGATTACTGCTCACCCACTGGGTGCGTTAACCAAGTCATAAGCCCTTGTGAGGGTAATGGTGTTTGCGAGCCTGGTGAAAATTATTGTAACTCTAATGATTGTCCTAAACCGGTTTGTGGTTCGTGCATGGAGGCTTCTTGCGTTTCTGGCGGGCCTGAATGCGTTTACTCAATTAATTGTTGCGGTAATAACCTTTGCGAGCAAGGAGAGTCTTGTGACTCCTGCCCTAGTGATTGTGGTTGCTCACTAGGCATTGACTTAACTAGTATTGAATGCTTTGTTAATGACTTATCCTGTGCTTTCGCGCCTGAGGTCAGGCCTAATGACTCTGTTAGGGCTGTTTTTTACTTAACTAATGCTTCGCACCAAGGCAGTGTTAACGTTAAAGTTGATTTCAGGACTAATACTGGTTTCAGCCTTGGTGGTGGCACGTTCACTTCAAGCTTTATTGATCACTCTTTTAACTTGCCTGGTGGCCGGCAATCAGTATTAGTCTTAGCTGAGGACTTAATTAATGGTGATGGGGTTGAAGCTTTAATCTTTACTTTATCAGTTAGTGAAGGGGTTAGAGGGGTTGATAATTATTGTGTTTACCCTTTTGATTTCGAGCCAGGAGTTAGTAAGGGTGTTGGTTCTGAACCAATTAACCCTGATTACGTGCCTGCTGGTGGGTTATTGAGCACTATTGGTTTAACAACTATTGCTGGAGCAGCTGCTTTAATTATTGGTAAAAAATGGTCTTACCGATTGCCTAGTGGTTCTAAATCATTCTTGACTAGTGTCTTCCATGGTATTGCTGGGTCTTGGAATGATGGTTTAAGCATTGGCATTGACTTAGTTAAGACTGGGATTAGTTTTAGCCAGTACGTTGCGGGTTTTATTGGTTTAGTTTACCCTCCTGCTTGGGGCGTGGCTTTAGTTTTAATGCTTGTTGATAATGTTATTGACGGATCAGAGTTTGCCGCTAATGTTGGTGGAGCCCTTAACTCTTATGCTAAGGGTGACCCTGAGGGGGCTGACTCTTATCTTGGTCGCGGGGCTCTTGCGTTCATGGCTTTAATCCCTGTTTTTGGTGACTTCTTGCAGGATGGGGCTAAGTTAAACAAGCTTAAGTTTAAGGGTTTTGACACTACTAAGCAATTATCTAGCCCAACTATTAACCGGCTTAGGAATCGATTAAGTGATTTTAGTATTTTGAAGCGCGGGGCATTCACTAATTATATTGCTGATGACTCATTGGTTAGGAAACAATTCGGGTCAGCTTTTGACTTAATAACTGCTAGCCCTAATAATTTATTCTTCACTAAGAAGGTCTTAAATTATGATCCTGAGATTGTTTTAAAAAATGTTGAATTGCTTGATGAGCAATTAATTGCAATGAAGCGTTTTGCTCAAGCTAATAATCTTGATTATAACCCTCCAGTTAACGTATTGCTTAAGGGTGGTGAGAGCTTGGTTATAGATAAGTACCGGGTTAGTAATTATAATAGTTTTTTCAGGTCTATTGAGTGGAACATTATTGCTAAGGATGATAACTTGTTTGAAGTGACTAGGCGCTTAAATCACGAGTTAGGCCATGACTTTTTTGAACAATTATATAATAGCAATAAGTTATATAATGAAGCTTACCTAAGAGAATTAGGAGCTGACCTAAGCGCTTATAAAATCTTTGGAGAAGATTACGCTAAAATGATGAAAAATAATCTAAACACAATTTATTCTAAGACTAATGACATAAGTCTTGATAGTTTATCATCAAATGAAAAGAATTTGTTTAGAGTAAAATATCATACAGCTAAATATTTTGGTGCAGAAGATGCAGTAAAAACTTTTGAAGAAGCAATGACTAATAGATTATTCAGGCCACTCAGTGTTGAGCAAGAAAAAATAGTGAATAAATTAATTAACGAGGTATTAAAATGAGATTAACAGATTATTCAGAAAATTGGCCGTTTTCTAAAGAATATTTAATTAAAATAAAATTAAGTGCTAACTATTTCTTCAGAAATAAATCCCTTTCAGAATTAAAAAAGTTGCACAAAGACCCTAAAACAAGTCCTGCTTTAAAAGAAGATATAGAATTACTAAGAGAGCAGATAAAGAGGATTAAAAAATCTGTTAAAGAAACATTTAACAATTTTTATTACCCTAAGGATAATAGTTATAAGAGAACCCTGGTCCTTTTCTGGTTTTTATTAGCTCTTGAAAAATCAGGTGTTAAAGTTACTGACCCAGAAATGATCAAGAAATTAAAGAAGATTGAGAAAGAAAGAGAAAAGTACATAAAAATATACTTCAATAAAAAAGATTATAAGAAATGGAAACAAGAATACCTACACCCTAAAAAAGAATTCTCTGAGCGCTTAATCTAAAAGTTTTTAAAAACAATTAATTAAACAATCCCTCATGGATGCAGTTGAAGTAGTAACCCATTACAGCCCCTGGTTAAATAATAACTTAAACACTCTGGCCAAGAAACTAAAAAGGTTATACAAACAAAGCAAGAGTGATGAAACAACATTCGAGCAGAACAGACAAGAATTCATGTACTACTTAAAGTATTACGAACAATTAATGGATTTAACCAGTAATTACTTTACAAACAAATTCTTAAACTATGACCCTGAAGGCAACAAAGTATTAAGGGCAGTCAACAAGGTCTACGAACAATGGAACCACATAATAAACCCCTTAAAAGCACTAAACAAGATATTAGACAATGAAACAATCTTCGAACAATTCCTAAGCCAGATAAACTGGGATTGGAATGGAATAATAACCCTAATCGAGGAGTACGAAACAGAACAAATAATAAAACACCACATCTACGAGATGAGCGATTACTTCATCAATCACTGGCCAAGCAATTAAACACGCTTCCGGACAACCGAGATCGAGCCATCAGGCTCCAAGTAAGCAATCTTAACCTGAGCATAAGACCTAATATTCTTAGTCCTTAAACGAGACTTTAACTCCTCCTCATGAAGGTTAACCCGGTGAAGCGCTTCAAAATCAACAACCCCATCCTTAATCAACACTACCTCACTGCCCTCAACCAATTTAATAACCCTGGTCGGAGCCCTAGCCAGTAAATTCTCAATAATCAAGATCAAGATAACAAGAGTGGCAATAGCAGTTAATGACTTAATCATTGGCGCAACACTCTCAGAGTAAATCATGGCGTCACCAACAGCAGATCCAAGAGCAATAATAATGATCACGTCAAAAATATTCAACTGAGCCAATTGCTTAACACCCCTTAAACGCATCAACATATAAGTAAAAAAGAACACTAAAACAGTCCTAAACACCACCATATAAATACCGTCCAAACCAACCCACTCAAACACGAATAAGAATAAGGCACTGAAAACTTAAAAGCCTAATTATTCAGGATAACACTCACACAAGTAACCAGTACTACAATAATAACCAGAAGCACAAACATTGTTTGAAACACAAGTACCATCATCCGCAGGATCCTTATTACCCTCATTAGTGACACCACAGTGACCTGTAGTACACTTAGGGTGACCAGAAGCCCTTTGGCAAGCATTATTAATGCAACGCCAATTACTCCATAATTTACCATTAACGCCTCCCTCACACTCACCATATAAGGCTATGCAATTACTAGCATCAGATCCGCAACAATCAGTACATGAAAGTGAACAATAAGAGTCATCAGGAACGCACTGGTGATTCTCGCACTTGTAAGTATCATAAGTCTTAGAGTTACCGTCATGACCATTACAACCAGCCAGATTATTTGGCGCACTATTACAATGTTCATTTGTAACACAATCCCATTGACAACCATTATCTGCTGACCCATCACAAAAGTGATGGCCACTAGTAGCGCAAGGCGAGCCAGAAACCTTATTAGCTTTACTGCAAGTCCTGCCAGCCCCTGCATCAGACATTAAACAATCATAATACCAGCAATCACCAACAAAAGGAGCATCATCAAGAGCACTGCACTTAGTTATACTAGGACCCTGATTATCAGTAGCTAATAAGCACTCCCAAATACAACCCTGCAAAGCACCATTACAATAAGCGTCACCACAATCAGTGCCAGCTGGTTTAGGAGTCTCATCACAAACACCCATACTACCATTAGTTAAAACAGAATTACACACAGGAGTAGCGCAAAGATCACTAGTAGTGCAAGCACCAGTAGCAGCTGCAGCCCAGTCATTACAACCATAATCACTGCCGCCAACACAATCCCTATAAGAAGCAGACAAGCCTTTAGCAACGCATTGAACATCACCAGGCGTGCACTCATCATAACCACCAGTTAAAGAGAAAACACCAGACTGCGTGTCAGGACTAGTATAATAATTACCAGCCTGAGCCCTAACATAATAAGTGCCAGTAACTCCAGGCCCAGGCGAGGAGATAGGCACTTGGAAAATAGTGAAAGATGAAGGAACAGGCACCCCATCATTATTAACCCCAGGGTAAACAAAAAGAGGACTAGAAGCCCCAGCCTCATAAACCCTTAACTCAGTAGCAACAGGGTAAAAACCATTAGCGTCAAAAACGTCACCACTAAGGTCAAAATTCATATTACCACAAAAATAAGGCACTGGCGAAGGCAGTGTTGGATCACTAGCAGACACAGTAATACCAGGGCTAACAGTTAAGCCAGAAGGATCACTAGCCATAGGTTGAATCCCATCAAATGAGAAGCAATTCTCATACTCAAAATCACCAGCAGTAGTGCATAACTGCAAACGCCTAGTTGAAGCCAAACCCCAATCACACTGAGGCAACCGGCACTGAACAACAGCAAACACTTCCTGAACACTATCAGGAAAAGGCACTTCAAGACCACAATAACCAGCATCCTGGTAAGGAGTGCAATCAATTAAGTCACTAACAACCAAATTATCAGAATAACAATACTTACCTCCAACAACACAACCACTAACCGGGGTGTCAACCCCAGTGCAAGGAGCACCCTGACAATCAATTGGGTCAGCCACAACAGTGTTATCTAACCAGCAATAATACTGTCCCTCAGCGCAACCACGAGGTGGTTGACAATTAATTGGGAATTCATCAGCCATTAAACGATAATTAAAAGAGCTATAACGAATCCGCTCCCCAGACTCATCCTCCAACTCCTCAGACTGCTGAAACTTAAACAAGTAAAGAGGGTCACTTCCACAAATAAGAGTCTTACCAAAACGAGAGTCAATAATGTTAAACTCAGGATCCTGAACCTTAGTATCACCTTGCAAAGAAACAATATTAGGGAATAACAAGTCAGGATTAGCCTGGGCTTCACCCTCACTAATCTTTAAACGATAAATAACGTCACCAGAGTCACCCTGACTAAAAAACGAGTAAGCATTAAGTTGGTCAGCAACCCTAGTGTAAAGAGTGTTATCATTAACACTCCAAGCATCACCATTAATAACATAAGGAACTAATGAAGCTGGGTTAATAACATTACCTCGATCAAAAACCAAAGCATTAACCCCAGTCAAACTGCCAGTAGCAGGCCCGCCAGTAACCCGGCTCTCAGCAAACTTACCATAACCAGCCTTAGAGATTAAACCCCACGAGTCATAAATTGCTAAATTATCAATCTCAGTGCTCCCTAAACGAGCAATACTCTGCTTTAAATTAGCATAAGGCAGGCAAATAGAAGCGTCCGAGTTAACAGCCATTATTAATACATCACCTTTAGGCACGCTATCAAGATAATTAGCTAAAGTACCGGCAAGAATATTGCAGGTCTGTTCAAGCTCGTTTTGAGGGGTTTCAGGATTATCAACAGCGTACATGTCAAAAACCCTAAAATCCTTCAAATAACCATCACTATTCAAACGGACCACATTAAAACCATGACCATCATTAGCTTGGTTAATTACTTCAACACCACCCACTGAGATAACTGCTTGAGCACAATCAGCATCAAAACCACAAGTCACTGCTGGGTTATTATTACACCTGAAAGTCGCGCCAGCAACATCGCAAGCCCCAGCATAAACCCCAGAACTATGAAATGAGACGTCAACACTAACAGGGTCAGGGTCAGGTAAGTAATCACCATCCCATAATAAAGCCTCAGGCCCAACCTTTAATAATAATTCATTAACTTCGTTCATCTTAAAATCACCAACTGCTAATCCAGAGAATTCAGGCACATTCCTTAATAACACTGACTTAGTGAAAGAACCAAAACCACTATTTCTCCATAAACCAATATCATTAAAGTCACCATGATCAAAAACAACTCCTAAGAAATCAGAGTGCCCATCACCATCCCAGTCACCTATAGCAAATGGGTGATTAATCACTAACTCACTATCCCTTAACAAGCCATAAACCAATAGGAATGAATCAGATGGTGACTCTGTGATAACAAATACTCCTTTACCATTAAGCCCGTCAGCCCAAACAAATAAAGCGTCATTAATCCCGTGCATTGCAATAACCCCATCAATACTAATAGTATTAGTGTGCTTTTCTGAACTAATAACCCCGTTCTGGTAAATGAATAACTCGTTAAAAGCGTTAGCAATAAGTGAAACACCAGTGTACTCTGGTAAAGCAAAATTACGATAATGAACATTACCCTCACTAGTAAGGAAGTAAAAACCATCATTACTAACGTACTCAGCGTCAACAACGTCAAGCGTGGTTGTTATTGAAGGGATAGTGTCAAAAACATCTTTAAACTCTCCATCAATAGTTTCACAAATAATTAAGTTATCAGAAACATGATAATTAACACAAGCGTATTGCTCTAATAAAGGCTCGTCAAAAATTGTTCCTTGAACCTCGTTAACCCCAATGAATTGGTCAGCCCCAACAGCTTCAACCACAAAATCATTATTTTCAGCCACGATTAAATCCTCAAGCGTTAATAAACCTTGATTAGGCCCGAGAACACCGTCAGGTAAGTTAAAAGTCTGCCATAAGTGAGTTCGGTTGCAATCAAGTGTTCCAACAAAAGTAACGCAATCACTATCAAGATTGCATGACTGGCCTTTAAGTGGTCCAAAATCGCACACTTCACTAACGCATTTAGCCTCATCAGGGTTAATGAACAATCTTAAATAACCATTAGTGTTGCCTTCAGAGCAAGGAATGCTTAACTCAGCCCGCTCGTAATTATAATCCATAAAATCACTTTCTAAGTAAACTGAAAATGATAATTCATCACCAGGCAAAGCCTTATTATATAATTCAATGCCAGACTCATCAGTGGCAAGTGAAGTCTCGAATTGGCCTCGCTCAAAATAAGATAAGAATACAGGCACAGTCTTATTAGGATTATAAATATTAATCTTTAAGTCAACAAGTGTTGAAACATCAAATAAAACAGAGAAAATCTTATTACTAATGTAATCACAAGCCTTGCCATCACTAGCCCCCCTGCACCATGAATCCCATTTGTTTAAGTCAACACCACGATAAGGTGATAAGTCATTATTACTTAATGAGCCAGTATAATTCCAATAACAATCAGTAAAACCATCACCATCATTATCAGGGTTGCTTGAGTAAGCTCGGTTACAAATATTACGCAACTCGTCCTGGTAAACATGGTCTTCATAACTAAAAGAAGCCGCATCAGGAGTACTAATCCATTGGCGCCCCTTAATTAAAGTCTTATTAGGGAAATCGCAGGAACAGTCAGGTTCAAAACCAACATCTATGTCAGGGAAGCTAGGGCTATACGGAGGCGTATTATTATAAAGTGTTGAACGCTTGTAATAATTATAATCCTGTGCTGAACTTGAGCCATAATAACCTTTTCTAGTTCCTGCTGGCGGGCAAGTCAGGCCAGTAACCCCAGTGTAATTCTGGGCAAAACAAGAACAACTAGCCACTTCATCAGCTTTAGTAGCAATAAAGTAAGCCATGTCCTGGAAACCAAAAGCCAGCATTGAAGGAATTGATTGAGTGGCAAACCATGGTGGTTGTAATCCTACTGTCTTAAGAACAGCACCTAGTACAGGGTGGCAATAATAAAAGTCTCCAAGCATTAAGTCATAACTAACCTTACAGCCAGTTGGGTCACAAACTGGCCCAACTTGAGAGCTGTAATAACACTTCCCATCATCTGAAACAGTTCCTGGCATAGGGCAATCAATAGATTTGCCAACCCACCCACCAGTAAAGGTCGCATCCTTATCACAATAACCTTTAGGGTCATTCTCATAATAATTAATACAACTAGTACACTCAATATCATAATAACAAGTCCCATCAACCTCATCATAAAAAAACCGGTTAGTTTCAGCACAAGCATTACCATAAGTGGTTTCACCAGTAGAGTATAATAAATTACAACTAACTGTTTCCTGAATATCACCATCATAGAACCTAACTGATCGGGTATTAGTGTTTAAATCCCAGACACCGCCAGCAGTGCATACAGGATTATACTCGCATTGGAAAAGACCTTGCGATTGATAGGTTTTAGTAACGTGATCATAAATATTAGCAGTCGCATAAGTTGATAAAGTAGTGAACTCACTAAAAGCTAAATCATCAGGAACATCATTACCCCCTCCAAGAGGGTGCCAGCCAGCGCCATCACAAAAAAACCCGGCATGACATCGGTAACGGTTCTGGCCATTAATGCATTGAACCCCATCAATGCAATCAACCCCTCTTTCGCAAGGACAATTATCATAATCTAAAGCATCCCAGCCAGAACTACTATCACAATCAATACTAAAACAATAAGCAGTATTACCCTTAACCCCCCTATAAAGAGCTCCTTCCTGACACCAAACATTAGTGGTTACTGGAATCCAAGGACCAGCACCAATTTTCTTACTAAAACTAGTGAATTCAACAGTACCACAAGACAATAAGTTACCACCAACATTGATAGTTGAATCCCTGGCAGGGAATAACTGGTATAAACTAGCGCAATGACCATGCTCTCCTACAGCTTCATAACCCCAGCAAGAACAAGCCTTTAAAATACAACCTTCCTGAATTCCATCAGTATTAACGTTTCGTTCATACTCTATTGCCACAACCCCTGAATTCTGATTGCAGACATCTTCAATACCTGTACCGAAATTAGCACAATAACTAGTCCCCCTAGCACTATGACAATAAGAGTATTGTGTTGGGCAAGCACCTGAATTAGCATAACAGTATTGGCCTACTGCAGTGCCTGCTGTGTAATTATTACACATTGTTTTTGCTGTGGCAAAATCAGTTCTGCAAGGAGTATACATGTCATGGATTTCAGAATCAACTGCTAAGCGAGTCAAGCCATAATCTGAAGGGCATAAAATCACGAATGCTTGAGCTTTATCAGTGCCAACAGCGTCACAACTATCAGATCCTAGACCCGGCCTGCCAGCACCAATGTTCATGTATTCCTTATAAGAAGTAGCACAAGCACTAGTTGGTGGTGAAAAACCCCAACCACTAAGAACATTATAACAATGATTACCAGAACTACAATCAGTTTCACAATTTTCAGACTTGCCAAGAGCAGAAGATAATAAAAATAAAATCAGCAAGCAAGCAATCCACCTCATACAAGCACCTCTAATTCAACTATTGCAGTTAATTCATCATCAGTTGAGTACAAAGGGAATTCACAACTAACAGACTTAAATGACTGGAAAAATAAAGAGATTATAGCCCCTGGAACGTGAATGCCTGCGCTTTGAACAAAATCCTCCTGAGGGTAACTCGGCGTCACAGTTACTCCAACACCGCCTTGCAATTCAGGAAAATGAGCTATAATCTTATTATAAAAGAATTCAGCATCTGGAACACTAGTCCTTAAATCACCAAAACCAAGATAAGCTTTCAAGTCATCATAAACTTCTTCCCCACCCTCAACTTTAATTATGTAATCAGAACCAATAATTACTTGAACCATATTAGAGCAAGTATGCTGGTAAGTCTCGTCATCAATCTTTAATAAACCAGCCAGGAAAGTCATTCGTGAATAAGAACCCCAGAACATAGTGAATAAAACCAGTATTAAAATCAGCAAGAATACCTCTAGCAGCATCCCTGTTTGACCCCTCCGATTAATTAAACTCATAAAACTTTAGCCTGCATGTATTCAACGCTAACGCTCATCGTGACCGTAAGCAAACCATAAATAAAACCATTATCATCAATAACTTTTACAGGTAATTGAACAGTGACCGCTGTCTGATTATTCTTTAATGAAGCATCAAGGTTACGACCAGTCTTACTTAACCCAATTGGTTGTCCAGTAGCGTAATCTAATTCATCATAAGTTACTTCATAAAAAAGATTATACTCAGGTGAATTAAGCCTCATGCAATTATCCAAGCGGTTAACATTAATCTCGCCACTAGTATCAAATAATTTATAGCGATCAATAGCTAACGGGACATTAACATTACTTTGAACTAATAAGTCCTCACCTGACTCATTAGTGTAACGTATTAACTTCTTAGTATAACCTAAGCAAGTTGGGTCTGAAATAAAACGATTAGCTAACATTATAGCCTCATTACGCCAGTCAGCCCTAGCAGAAAAGGCGCGGGAGTTATCTAAAGCATTAACAAAGGTTATGCCAATAAAAGAGAATACTCCAACAATGGTTATTGAAGTGAACAATAACACTATCGTGCTCTTCTCATCACCTCGCCTCAAGGACAATCACCTTCGCAAACCCTTAAATTAATCTTTCTTGAATCACTAGCTCGATTATTTATTTTAACACTAAAACCTTTATCTAATAAGCCTCCTGGCGAGGTCCTGACCATTTTAGAGTAAACCTCACTAGTGCCATAAGGTTCTAAAATCACTGAAAAAGTTGCAGGATCACACTCTGTTGGGAACACCTTATAAGTCTCACTCATCAGCACTGAACCACCAATCACTGACTTAAGCAATTGTTGTGAAGGAATATCCTGTATTGTTATCTCAGGAGTGTCTTCTGAAAAATAAAAAGTATAAGTGCCAGCTGATATCGGGCACCCGCCAAATTTCTGCACTGTTAGTAAACGATAAGGCATTGGCATGCCAAGAGTGTCAAGCACTTTAGCAATCTCGCAAACACCAGTATAAAGGAAGTCGCCCCCTATGGCTTCACAATCCTCTTCAGTTGTTGGAAGAGTGTCTTGTTCATGAACACTAGTTATCTCAATCTGGTATTGGCCTGAACTAGGGTTACTGCAACTAGCTGACAAAATACAATCCCTACTTAATGGCCAAGCCTTTTCAGGAGTGTAACTAACCTTCATGTCAGCGCACTGGTCTAAAGTTAATTCAAGTAAAGGATTCTGAGCAGCAAGGCACTCACATCTTAAGAAATCAACTGGTTTTTCCACAGGGTCAAAGCCAGCGCATAAGATTTCAGTTAATCGCTCCCCAGTTGTTGACTGAGTAGTGTCAACTCCAACGCATTGAGCAACAGGCAGGTAGTCATCTATTGAAAAACTATTACAAACATGGTTAATGTCATCAACGTTTATGAAATAATCACCAGTAGAGCTTGGGAAAGCCTGACGATATAATGAAGTGCAACTTTGTTGGACAAAAGTAGTTAATAAGTTATTATTACATGAAACCTTACCAGCACTTGAAGTACAATAAACTCCGTACTCTCCTGGCTCCCCGCCATCAATTAAAGCTCTAAAGAAGCGACCATAACTATCCTCGCATTCGAGAAACCCATTATCTAACACGCAACCAGGATATATTGGCGGGTTGCCTGTTAAGCCTAAGTTTAAGCAATTACTTATTGAGACACCATTATAATCACATTCTACTAAGTACTTGCAAGGTGTTTGTTCTCCAAAACTACCAAGGATTATGTTATCACTTTCATAACTAAAAGCTTGGGCTCCAGTGAAGATGTTAGTGTAAATCAAGCTATTATGATCTAGTGTAACATTACCTAAGCATTCAATGCCGCAATCACTAACATCAAGGTTATAATCCACGTCATCAGCAAAACAAGTTGGGCATTGAATTGATTCAACACTTGCAAAGTCAAAGCAGAAGACTTCTCGCCAGCGATTACTTGGGCATGAATTCTCAATTGAGTTTTGTTCAAGACATTCATACTCACATAAAATCGTGCTGCTGTTCTGGATTATCTTAGTGCCTGGCTTTATAATTAATTCATATTCATATTCAAAGCATTCATCAATAGTATTGCCTATCTTACTGCAAGCAAATTTTCCTGGAACACAACCAGGTACTGGAGTGTTAAGGGCTGTGCAAGTCGTTGCTGAGCTTGAACATTCAGCAATTGAGTCAACAATTATTGTATTACAAACATACTTGTTTAACGCGCAACCAGTAACTGGCACATTAGTACTAGCGCAAGGAGTGATAAAACCCCCGCCTGCAGTGAAATAACTAAGCCCTACATTACAACCAGTCACTGGATTGTTAAGGGCTGTGCAAGCAGCTATTGATCCATGATTAGCGTAGTAAATTAATCCAAGAGCACAACCAACAACTGGGTTGTTAGGTGCAGCACACCAACCAGCAGTTTTTGACCTTGCAGGACACAAGACTCCTTTTTCTGGCAGGCATTCATAAATAGAGTCATGTAAATCAGTGACTAAAACATAATTTAAACCAGGAGCGCAACCTGTTACAGGGTTATCAACCCCAACACATAAGTCAACATTAGTTTGACAATAATACTTAGCTGCTTGGCAGCCAATAACAGGGGCATTAACCCCGGTGCAAGGGAAAGGGTCTCCATTTTCATAAGATATATCACAGTATTGTATGTAATCATTATCATTAATAAGCCCGTCACCAGTTAAGTCAGTGACAGTTTTATTACTAGTGTGGTTTAATAATAGTGAAACAAGACCAGTTAAGCCATAAGAGTCAGTTCCTTCGCCAACCACTGAGTCAGTTGTTCCATAAGTCCGCTTCTTTAAAGTGATATCCTCACCTTCATCCCATAATAATATTTCAGAAAACCTTTGTTCTGGAGCAGTAGTTAATAAACGCCTGACCCCTGCGTAATCATTTAAGTTTAAAGGCATTTCAGAGAAGACGGTGATATCACTTCTAAAAAATGGCAAGTCAACACCTACAATACTTCCAGCCTCTGTTAATAAAGTATCAGTAAAAGCTTTAAACAAGTCAGTTTCAGGGTAGATCTTCATTACAACTTTAATGCCCGCCCCCACAGCGTCTAAGCCATTGAATAACATCACTGGCTCAATATCCTCTATTATGTAATCATCACAAACCAATTGTTGTTCATCAGCTATAGTGTTTAAAACATTAGGCTCCTCCCTAACACCATTCTCGCAATTACATTCTATGTCTGGAAAAGGCATGAAAGGTATTTCTATTTCACCGCAGTCTATGCATTTTAACTCGCATTGTGGTGGAAAAGTGGCAGTGAATTCAGCTCTACCTGAAGGCATTGTATAAAGTGTATTATAATAAGTTGATAAACCATGAAGTGTTAACCTAACCCCTAGGGTTCTTAGAATGTAATCATTAATTAACGTGTTAGCCATTAAGTAAACTATTAAGCCACTAAAAGCAGCTATTAAGATTATCATTAAGTAAACAAACACGTCGCTTACGCCTTTACGATTAGACAACTGTTGATGGGATTGCGGCTGTTTCATTAACCCCTATCACCTCAAGCATTATTTGATGATGCCATTGTTGTTCTGAATGAGTCGCATTATATACTCGTAAGCCTTGCATTGTTCCAAAACCAGTGCCCATCATGTTTGAGGGGTCTCCTGAACTCCCAACCCAGTATTGGAATACATGGTAGCGGTCATTTATGTTGGTTGGAACCTTGCAGCTTAATTTATAGCAAGCACTGAACGTGTCGCGCTCGCACTCAAGGTAACCCTCAGGAGTTGCGTCCCTGCAACTCTCACCTTCAACTATAGTATTAGCACATTTATCATTACCTTTTAAGTAATTAATCCAAGTGTTAGGGTTTGCTATACGTCTAACATATAAGTCTGTCTGGCAGTAAACTGACTCATTGACCCATACAGCGTCAGTAGGGTTACACCCTAGTTCATCCATTCTAACGCAAGACCTAACATTAACTATTTGAGGATCAAAGGTTCTTATCCCACCATCAGCGTAGATTACTTCTTCAGCACTAAGAGAAGTAATTATTGTTTGTTTCCAAAAATTAATCCCAAAATTAATAGCTGTTTGAACAACTAGCGTAGCCATTGTTTGAAGGAATAATTTCCTAGCTGTTTGCTTAATTATTTCCTCAATACTCTTGTCTATAGCAGTATCAGCAGCAATACCTAACACTCGTCTAGCAACATGCTTAAAAAAATTCCCTGTCACAGATGATAAAACAGTATTGCTTGTTCCTTGAGGCATCATAAAAAAACCTCCAGTTGGCGAGCGATACCTTACATTAGAAAGGTGGCGAGTAATTAAATCTATATCAGAATCAATAGAAAACATTTGCTGAAGAGGTTTTGGGTCAAGATCGGCTAAAAACATTAATTCTGGATTAGTACTATCTAATGTATAACCATTATCTTTCATAAAATTAAAAACATCACCATAAGTTGAGAGCTCTTCAACATCCCAGACATCAGGGTCTAAACCTGCAGAAGTACTTCCAATACTATCTAAATCTTCCATTTTAGTTAATCTCTGAGTGTTCAAGTCTCTTATTGTCTGAGCTTTGCCAGCATCAGCATTTACTCTAAAACTCTCTGAGTCAAAGTAAAGTCCTCCTCCAGATTCGCCTGCAGCCATAGCTCTTGTGTATTGTTGTTGAGCACTTCTAAGAGTTCTTGAGACAAAGTACTGGCTTATCTTACCCACAGCCCAATTAGCTACCTGGCCAACGCCTTGAACTGCGAAGCCTGCAAGCATTGGTTGTATTCGGCTGACACTTGTGTACTTGCGCCAAGCCAGTAAGTCATTAACATAAGGGTATGATTTAAAATAACCGCCTGTGGTTTTTGGCCAACAATCAACTTCAGGTGGTGGCGGGCAACAATCAATATCATTACTGCAACCATCGCCAGCTTTAGGACCTGTCTGGCAAGTGCCACTAGTGCAAGGGTAATCACCAGCTGCGCAAGCAGTATAAGCAGTAGTTAACCGGGCCTCAATAGCGTCATCTATCTCCTCACTAACCACTCCAACCTGACTGTTAACATTACTGAAGTGATAACTTACTAATTGTTGGCTAACATATTCACCAGTCTCTTCAATTAAGTCACTGAAATCATCATGGAAAACAAACTCGTCAGGCATAAGCGTTCTCAAATTACTCTGGTATTGAGTGTTAATCGCGTTAAAAGAATCACTTAACTCTTGATTAGTATTAGTAAGATAAGCTTCAAGAGGTGCTTGGTAAGATGTTTTTAAAACATTCTCTACAGGGTTAAGGGCTGCGAGCACAGAATTATTATCAATTGCTAGTTTAGCACTTAAGCATTGAACCAGCGTGTTGCGAAGATAAGGTAATTGCTCCTGAGCCAAGGCCTCACTAAAACCAGGTATTGAACCACTAAAATCATAAACAGTATTAAAATCAGTTACTTCTGGGAAAGTAACATCCAACCCAGTTAAACCAGCAACAATAAATTCAAATGAATTGCCAGCATCCTCAATTAATTCATCTCTAACTGTTTGTAAGGATGACATTATTGACCCTTCAACATCAAAAGCTTCTTCACAACTAACCTTCTTGCAAGTACCACCCACGTCAGAGCAATACTCGCCTGTTTCAACAAAGTTAGGAGCTGTTCCAGTAACCCTAACACAACCTGTTGCCCCGCTAACGCATGGATTAAAATTCTTCCTAAAAATTTGAGTATCAAGTAACGTTGAGAAGTAAGAATTATAATAAGTTGTAAAAGTATTCTTTGAAGTTGTTAATAAGTTTGTAAAATCAAGATTTGATAAAGCTCCATAAACATCACTAGTATAAGAGTCAGGTGATAAGCAAAAATTAGAGTTAGCTGAACCAACAGCTGGAGCACCATCCTTTAAGTCTTCAACTTTCATTCCATCACCAACAACAGCTATCATGCCCCAAGAGTCAGCATAACCAAGATTATTAATTAACTCACTGCCCAAAGCTTGAATAGCTGCTTTAGCAGTTCCATAACTCATACAAACCGAAGCGTCATCCCTAACACCCATCATCACAATCTGGCCCGGAGTTAATGAATTTAAGTAAGTTCCAAGATTAGTTGAAAGAGTAGGGCAACCAGCATCAATTTCATTTACATTTGGTGTTTCAGTGTCATCCCAAACATACATTTCAAAAGACTTGCTTTCAACAACAGTGCCGTCAGCATTTAAAACAACTAAATTAATACCCCTATCACCAAGTGCTAAGTCATCATCACCTACAAATAAATGAACATAACTACCTATTCCTTGATCAGCTCCATAACTCTGGAACCCAATAGCCACAGGATCAGGGTAACTATAATCACATACTTGGTTAAAAGAACGATAAATTGTATCAGTTACTAGTTTATTAAAAGCATAATTTAATAATTGATCATTAACAATGGTCTCATCAATCGTTACATTAATTAACCATTCGTCACTAGGATTCCAGCTTTCAAAAAAAGGATCATAAATACTTGAAGAGTAGTCAGGATTATCTTGTGTTGTAGTAGCAACCTCAATCTCATAAAGATCATTATTATGTGATTCATAAAATTCTATTTCATTATTTCCTTCCTGAAAACAAATTGGTTCAAAATCAAAAGCATACTCTTCCAGTGACACGTCATCAACAATTACTGTTTCAGAACAAGTACCAGCATCAACTTTTATTGAAGGAATAATTGAAGCATTATAACAACCAATAACCCCATTTTCATCAAGGCATAAATAACCACTAGGGCAGATAATCCCTTCAGGCCCATATTGAACTCCTGTCGGACAAGTAACCTCCCTACTACCTTTAGTTAATAGTAATAAACTTACTTCATCAAGGTTTTCAGGTAATTTATCAAGCTGGAATGAAACTTTACCTTTAGCCCCTTCACTTAAAGCCACTGAGTCAAGCCCAATAGTTGGTGTATCAATATTAACTTCATGATAAACAGTTGGTAATGAATTATCAAGACTATTAATCATACTATTAACGCATTCATCAATATCTGGCTGGGCTAGAGTCTTAACTGGGTCAAAATTATTTAACACACTATCAATAATAGCTGCTAAACCAGTACTTAAATCAAGATTAAAATCAGTTGTTACGCCATCACTAATTTTATCAAGTATTGTTTGCGAATAATCATCCTCAATCACTGAACCCATTGAATTCACAAACTTATTATTAATCTTATCAGGCACTTTTGAAACAAAACTATCAACCAGTGAGTCCTGGATTAAAGTGCTTAAGTGTTGTTGTCCAAGAGTTACTGTAAAAAAGTTACCATTAACATTGCCCATGAAACTAGCCAGCGTAGTATCTTTTGGGTCTACAAAGTAATCCTTAAGATAGTAAGGCGTGGCCCCAACCCCTGCTAGCACACTGCAATCAATATGGTATTCAGTATGATCAAAATTTGATATTTTAAGATTCTCCTTAGTGGCGTAAGAGCAACCGCCAAATAACTCTGGAGTTGGGAAAACATAGTGCTCATCAGGGTCCATAGTCCAGATTGCAGCTATTAATAAATCAAACACTTGTAATTGAAGCAGGTCCATCATTGATTGGATTGCTTGATCAACTATGTTTGGTGGAGCATAATACCAGAACGGGCAGCCAGGAGGCCCCAAGTCATTGCCAAAATAAAGGTTTGATGAATCAAAATCACTAGTCATACACATCTGCCAATTACCCTCACGCTCATTTAATTGAAGCAAACACAAACAATTAGCTCCAACGCACTTACGCATTTGAGGTTGGACAAAACCCATAGTTAAAGGATCATCTGATAACTCTTCAGGAATAGTTAACTGGCTAATTATGAAAGTTGAACTAGGAGCTTTGATATCTAAACCGGTAAGCGTTACCCCTCCCTGATCCCTGCCTGGAGCCCCAAGCCCAATGCATTGATCCCTTATCGCACTAGTTAGTGTATTAAAAGAAGTAATTGCATTATCCTCTGTTAAACCACCAAGTATAGACTCAATACCCCCAAACCATATTAAAGTAACAGTTGCAAAAATAATTAAACCCACTACTTCATAGAGCAACGAGTATTGTGCTCTACGATTCATTGAATCACTCCTCCAAACTCAACATGAATGCCTGGAACACACTTAAGGTATTTCTGATAATACCAGTCTTGGCAAGTGATAGCTTCTTCTCTATTAGTTAAGTCAATATCAGCTCCTGTTGGCAAGTCAGTATCATAATCAAACATTGTTACTGGTGTGAAAACACTTAATGAACCATTAACTAATGGGAACATTTCATCAAATGCAATTAACGTAGGCATTAATTCATTCTCATAATCACCTGAATAATTAGGGCTTGAACACTCAAATTGTGTTCTTAAAGTTGTAACCCCTGATTGCTCACCAGCAGTTAAGAAACCAGGCTCAGCTATTGCTTTAGCCCAGTAATTACAAGCACAATCACGCCAATCCTCTATTGCTCCGCGCCTGCATGAAGTCTCTGCTGCTGGAACAGCTAATTCAGCTTTCATTAAACCAATAGACCCTGTTGCCCCAACATAACCTGTCCGGTCAAGATAAGGAACCCAGTACTGGAAGTACTCGGTTTTTGGCTCAAAATTATAATGCGGTTGCACACACTCCATAAATAAACCACTCATTGAGTGCATTCCAGCCAGCAACCAATCACCAAGCACTAATTCAAGAAAATCTCCTACAAAATCAATAATAAAATTAAAAATATCAGTGCTAAGCGCGTCCTCAATTGCTCTTTTAAGAGCGTCAGCCAGCATTTCAATAAGGTTAATGTCAAATTCTTTCTTATCAGGGTCATAACCACAAAATATTGCTTTAGCTGGGAAATTAATCGGGTCAGTGACCCTGTAAGATAAGAAAACGTCATGACTATAATCCATTAATACAACAGTATTCTCATCACACTTAGGCCCTAAATCACTGATTTTAACACAATTAACAATATCAAACCCATCAAAATTCTTAACTGAGTCATCAAAAGAGTAATCATAATTAGGTGATTTAGCTCGGGTTCCAGAAGTAATTAAATCATATAATGATACAATAATACCAAAAGGACCAGTTAATGTTAAAGCAAGAAGAGTATTAACAACCTCATCATCATTAAAAGCAGTCACAAAATCATCAATATTCATCACTCTTCGAGTGCCAAGCAATGCTCTGACAGTGGCTTTTGGCCTAAAACTTTCAGGGAACTCAAAATCAAGAGCTGACAATCCAGCCTCTTTTTCAAGCAGTTTAGCCCCACCCCAAGCAGCTATTTTAGTAAAAGCTTTAGCAAGCTTGCGCCCAGGATAAGACAAAACCCTAAAACTTTTTGAAGCAATAACTTTAGAAAAACCTTTCAATTCCTTAGCACCTTTTAATTGCTTAGTACCTTTTGATATACCTTTAAACATTCCATCAACAAAGCCTTCAAGAAATCCCTGAGCAAAAGAAAGGCCAATAGCTTCCCAAGCATTACTATCAAGACTAGCTACAGCTAAACCAGGCTGAAAACAATCCTGCGGATCATGAACCCCTTGAATATTAGTGCACCCGCCGTCATCATCAATCCAGTTAAGGTATTCAAGAGCCCCAGCCCTATTTGACGGATCAACAACGTTAACCGGCACTGACATGAAATTCTGAGGATAATTAACCAGCATAAACGGTTCAGAAGATTCCTCTAAAAGCATGTTTAATGCATTAATAGCTCCTTGAGCCAATCCTATAACAATTCCATAAATAACTGCATTACAAGCAAGCAAGGCTAATGCAGAGTAAGGGCCTATCAGTGAAGCAGTGCTCATACAAGTAAAATGGCCAATTAAGGAATTCAAGATCAACATAGCTATTTGTTCTATAACCTTAATCATCAAGAATTGAACAACCCTATTAACAAATGCAGGGAAAATCCTTAACCCAGCATTATTAAAATGCCATATTGGTGGTGGCGTGCCTGGCTGAGGAACAACACCTGTTCCAGAGGCCATAACAGTAGTTATAAAAGTTGTTAAGCCATTATGTGGTGTTGGATCCCAAGAATCATAAGGGCGGTCACCAGCTAAAGTATTAGGGTTATCAAGCCTGAAAAGGCAAAGACAATAAGCTCCTTCACAAGCCCTCATAGCCAAGGGCATTTCAGGAAGGTAAGTGCTAACACGGGTCTGTATAATGCCATGAGTGTATAAACCAGTTATTGGCAGGGAAATATCTCCTTTTGTTCCTTGTAATTCACCCTCGCAAACCTGCCTTAAAGGGTCAAGAAAATTATCAAAACCCTTAGTGATCTGCGAAGTAGTTAAGGCTTCAACAAAACCACTATAAATAAAAAAAGCTAATGAGAAAGTAATGCCAATAAGCACTAAGCCAATAATGGCATTTAGCATTACCCTATAAACGCCCCTCCTCTCACGCATATATTATCCTATAACAAATTAGAGTATTAAATACTTACTTAATAACAATTCCAGAGCTTGTTTCCTGGGCTTTGCCAGATAAATTACCAACAATCGAGGTGCCTGTCTGGTTAAAAACATTAACTTGGCCAGTCGCAGCCACAATAATAAAAACAATCACAGCAATAGCAATAATCATCACTAAAACCAGTTTACCCAGTGACTCAACAGTCATTGAAACCATAAATAACTAGAATAACTTAGAACTTAATAAAGTTACTTTATGGATAAACACATGTTCCAGTTCCAGCAGGACCAGAACAACCAGTAGCTGTTGATCCGCAACAAATACCACTGCAACAATAATAAGGACAACAAACAGTCCCGCAACAAACCGCAGGAGCAGTACAACAATCAGCTGAGTTTTCTTGGAACTCGCCACACTCCTCACTAGGACAGCAAACACCATCAGTCTTAGGGAAACCAATGCAAGCTTGACCTTGGCTTATACCCCCACCCATGCCCTCAGTAGTTTCCTGACCAGTCTGGCCAAGAACAGCTGTTTGCTCGCCAACACCTGCAAAAAAGAACACGGCAATAGCCACAATAACAATCACTACAAGAACTAGTATTCCAATCATTGAAACAGGCATGCCTTGTGCTCGCATAGGATTATTAGAAACTATTTTGATTTATTAAGTTTGACATTGAGGACAATTTGCAGCCGCAGGATCATAAGCAGGGTCTAATGGATCACAAATCACTGGCGGCAAGCAAGTAATGCCTAAAGAAACTTTTCCCTCAAGCCCGCCAACAGTTTGCTCAGATGTTTGGCCAATAACCGCTCCTTGCTCGCTTAAACCTGCAAAAAAGAACACGGCAATAGCCACAATAACAATCACTACAAGAACTATTATCCCAATAACTTGGACTGGCATGCCCTGTGCTCGACGCATATAAACAAAAGAATACATTAGAACTTATTAAACTTACCTAACAATACAAGAAATTGATTTCTTAATAGTCACAGTGCAAGAACCATAAACCTCAACGCATTCACTAACATACTCCTGCACTAACTCATTACTCATTAAACCCTCACAAGAGTCATAATTAAAACCAATAGCAATTAAGTTCTGGCAATCAGTTTGACATTTAGATTCAGTAGCTTCAGCCGCAGAACTCACGTCACTGCGAGCCCCGCCAAGAGTAGTCATGAATAAAATCCCAAGAATGAACAAGACAGCTATAGCAATCACAGTAATAACAATTCTAGTAGCAACTGGTAATCTCATGTTAACTCAGTGCAAGTTGTTGTCCCGCAAGTGCATTGAACACCCCTGCGAATAGTCACAGTGCAAGCCCCGAACTCGTCAGCGCATTCAGGCCCATAACCCTCTATGTAATCTGAACCACCAGCAGGGTCGTAACGGTACTGAGGATTAGTTAATAAGTCAGCACATGAATCATAATTAAAAGCAGATGTGGCTAAGCCCTGGCACATTGCCTGACAATCAGCCTGTGAAGCTTCAACAACACTAACACTGCCGCTTGCTTCACCAAAACCAGTAATAAAGAAAGCGCCAACCACGACCAACACTAGTAACGCTAGAGCGGTTAAAACAATCATGTTAACAGGTAATCCTTGTCCACGCATATTAGTTTAGTAAAGTTTTACTGAATTATAAAGTTTATTCAAATACTAACCATGCACGTAACCCCACCTTTAAGAGTTACAGTGCACGCTCCAAAACTTGAAGCACACTCATCTAAGTACCTGACCGACCCCTCGTATTGCTTAAAGGTTTCACAATCATCATAATTAAAAGCTGTTGCAACCATGTTCTGGCAAAGAGCCTGACAATCAGCTTGGTTTACTCCAGCCACATTAACCCCCCCACTTGCTTCACCAAAACCACTAATGAAGAAAGCGCCAACCACGACCAACACCAGTAATGCTAAGGCTACTAGGATGATCAAGTTTATTGGCAAGCCTTGAGCTCTCATGATTAAAATAAATTAATTAATAAAATAAAAAAGTTTTCTTTAAATATCTGTTTCAGAAGCCCAATCATAACAAGTATCAGTTGATACTGGAGTTTCTGAAAGCCACTCTTCATCAGGGTTTACGCCTGTTGCAGTATAAGATGCTCTTTGAATCTGGCAAGCGTCACCACCTCTTAAAGTAACTGTACAAGCACCATAACGATTGCAAGTACAAGCGTACTCTATTGCCTTACTTGTAGACCCAAAACCAGTGTAGTCTGTATCATAACCCACGCATTCATCATAATTAAATGCTGAAGCTGCAAGGCTCTGGCATAATGCTTGGCAATCTGCCTGACTAGCCTCTACAACATTAACGCTGCCGCTTGCTTCACCAAAACCACTAATGAAGAAAGCGCCAACCACGACCAGCACTAATAATGCTAGAGCGGTTAAAACAATCATGTTAACAGGCAATCCTTGTGATCTCCTCATAGCTTAAAACTAATTATTAGGGAGTTATAAATGTTTTTAATTAATAACGCAACCACTTGCATCAGGGTTAATTATTAAGTCAAAAATATTTGGGGGGTCGCGAGTAAATGATTGGCTGGCTGCAAAATAAGTATAATTATCACTAATGTACTTGCTGCAATTAGCTACTAATTCACTAATAGTGTGAGGTCGTTCATTATAATAACTCCTGCAAGGATCCATCACTATCAAACCCTCAGTATGCCTAATGATCTCATAATTAACTTTGCAATTCTCATTAGGGTCAGTAACTGAAATACTTAGGTCAATACTATTCTTTTTCTCAGCCATTTTAACACCACCAACAACAGTCATTAAACCCCAACGGTCACCAGCCACTAAGTGATCAATGAAATCACTATCCAATTCCATTATCGCGTCCTTAGCACTGCCATAATCAAGGCAAGTAGAGACTTCACCTTGAGTGGCCATTAACACAACATCCCTAATATCAAGGTTTCTTAAAAATGATCCAAGAGCATTAGATAAAGCAGGGCAATTAGTTTCAACTTCACTAGTTGTGGTTCCAGGATCCTCATACACGTACATGTCAAAAACTCGTTGCTGAACAAAAACTCCATTACGGTCAAGCACTGCCACGTGAATACCCCTAGCATCAGTTGAAACATCAACCCCATTAACATAAATTCTTGAATAAGTTGAACCACTTGTTAAACCAATATCAACTTGATCATAGAATGAGTAAACAAAATAATTATTCAGGAATGCTTCATAACCAGCACGAGTGTAAGGATTAACCACTACTGGTGGAACTATCAAGTCATGCTTGAATTCTACTGGTCTTGTTTCTCCAATCTCAAACAAGTAAGTATTATTTAAGACCCCAACTTTTTCTTGATCTAAATCCTTAAACCCAATAGTAAATAAGATGTTATTGCCAAAACAGTTTTGTAAATTATTAACCCTGACAGTGAAACCCATCCTGATCATTGTATCATTATCCTCTGCTTTAAGCGGTGAAATAGAGTAAAGATTATTTAATTTAAGTAATGCGCCAGAAGCGCCAGCTAATGCATAAACATTACCAGCTGAGTTAATCGGGGTTGTAGGTAATACATTAGTAATTAAGTTCTCAGAGCTCGAATAATAAGATAAGAAAGGAGCTAGTAGTGAGCCATCATAAGAACTCATAACATAAACGTCATCAGTGTAATTACCATTAAGTGTTAAATTCCTGTTTGAAGGCGCGGTCATGTCACCCATAGTGAAGTTCTGATCAATAATCCAACGATAATACTTCTCAGGATTAATCTTATCTCTTAAACTAATCACAAACCTGCCGCCATCAAGCTCTATTCTTTCAGGCAATACCATTCCTTCACTGCAACCATGGATTGGCGGTAAGTTAGTTACAGTTAAAGTAGCTGGCACATAACACTCCTCACTGCTCGAGGTTATGTTAGCGCAACCACTAGCCCTAGCCCTCCTTATTAATTCTTTGCAAGGGCAAGGTAGTGAACAAATACCTAAATCTAGATTTAAATCATCAGGGCTAACCCCTATTGACCTGAATAATGAGTAATAAAGTATTGCAAAATCCTCACACCTGCCATGAGCAATTCCCCGATCCTCAAAATCACCCAGCAGCCCTACTTCTTGTTCTGATAAAGTATCCCATACTGGCTTGCAATTACTATCATCTACTTCAGTAATTGTTGCTGAACAAAGTGAGTAAGGAGGGTTATGGTCACTGCCAATTAATTCATCACAAACAAAATCATTGTCAATGTCTAAGCCTTCACGATAAGAATACATTAAATTACCTCTAAATAAGAACTCATTGAAATTATTATCACTAGTGCAGGGGACAAAATTATAAGAGGTTAAGTAATCATCCCAGTCACAAAAGTTTGTGAAACTAAAAGCAGGGTCAAAACACTTGCCTTTATAACGGTAATCATCATATATTGGATCCTGAGCTAAAGGATCTGTAAGGCAGTAATGTAGTAATACTTTGGATTCATTAAAGAAATTTGTGTCTGTAAAATCTTTACGCCTAACTATGTCATTATAATTTGTTAAGTTTCGCTCCCAAGCAACCATTTCATTAATCATTAAAGCCAAAGTCATTATTTTTTCATTACAAGGAAACCATGTTGGCAAGACCATTGTACTATCCATTTCATTAAAAGCGTTTCGTGATAGTAATGTTATTTCCTGACCTTCAAGTCCTGTATAACAATTAACCATGCAAGGGATTTTTTCATAAATAATTGTTACTGGATCTATTGCTAATTGGTTAGTCACGTCTTGGGCAAGTATTACTGGATTAAATGATTCTAATAATAAAACAACTAATAACACTAACATGATTACCATTACAAATAAAGAACCTATTTTTGCATAAACACTAACCAAAAGCTTCGCCCCCAAAACATAATGAGTCAACCCTTGTCTTAAACACTTGACTATCACCTAAAAGGTAGTCAGCGCAAGCATTAATTAAATCTTGGGGTTCATTGCTTGAGTAAGGGTTTACTTCACAAACATCGCATGAAGCTTTACCAACTGAATTACAGTAATACGTATGCCACGAACTTGATAAAGTATCCCACATAACATAAGAGTCATTTAAGTAACCAAAACTCTTGTTAAGTATTACTGGATAATAATAATCACTGCCTGCATTAAAGTCTTGAATTATCTCAAACTCTAAGTCACCAACCCTGACCTTATGTATTGAACCCATCACTGGCTTGGTCTGGTCAATTGCCCAACCTGGTGTTGCAGGGTCATCCCAGCCAGTCGGGTAATTAATCATTGTTGTAGGGCAAGCATTAAACCGGCCCCCTACTGTTGGGTCATCATTAATGCTGACAGTAACGTATTGTGGTCCAGCACACATTTCTTGTGTGTAATCCATTACAGTGTTAACACTGCAACCTAATTCAACATCATAACACTCTACATGGTTTTCTTGAGCAAAACAATTAACGTAAGTGCCTCCATCACAACTAACCACTCCAGTCTCGTACTCACAATTAACGTCTTGACTGCAATCCATTTCAAACTCTCCTTGACCTAAAGATATTATATCACAAGTTATTGTTTGTTCATAACAATTAATTTCATCATCTTCAACTTGACAGTTATCATGGTAATCGCTTTCACCGCAGATTATCTGAGAGTTCTCTTCATCATACTCGCAGACTTGGTCATCACATTCAATGTAATTACCACCACAAGCCTCAACTAATTGCTTGCAAGCACAAGGCAGGTCACAGTGACTAAAATCAACTTTGACCCATGGATCCTCATCTTGATTCTTGTACTCTTCTACTCCAAGGGTTTTAAACAAAGTGTAATATAATAAAGCATAATCCTCACACCTAGCCCCTGTTAAGTCATTACCATCCTGACCCCTAAGCAGTGTTATCCAGGCAGGCATGCAATTATTAAAATTAAGTAATTCAAAACTGCAAGCATCATACATTCCTGGATCACAGTAAAAACCATTCCTTATATCCTTGCCAGAACGCCATTCAAAAGAGAAATCTGCAACATTTAACTTATCTGTCATTGTTCTATCCTCTAAACAATTTATGTAATCATATTTTTGAAGAAATGGGTCAACTGTGCAGAAATTCTTAAACGTGTGTAATGGGTGATTATCACATAACCCTCCTGAAACGCAATCATAAAGGAATTGAGTTGCATTCTCAAAGTACTTAGGGTTGGTTACCGCTCCTCTGAACTTATGAGTGAACTCCTGAGCAGGCACTGAAGCCCCAAACAAGTGGCCAAACTCAAAGGATATATAATGACCCCTAAGCCCTTCTTGCAGTCTTGAAATCTGGTCTCTTGGCAATAAAACTTCTCCATTAGGTTTAACTAACACGTCAAACCTAGGCCAATTAATGTTTTGTTTAAAGAAATTTGCCCCTCTGTCATATAATTCATGTAAGAAAGTATACTCTCCAATATCTAAAGCATAAATCCCTAAAACCCTGTAACCATAAATGTTCTCAAAAATCTCGCCAGAATATGGCGGTATTAATTGCATTAATGAATCTTTTGGAGGGTAAATTGACCAGTTAGCTTCAGGGTTTAACTCAATATAATTCATTGAATCACCAACATCATAACTCCAAGTACCTTTAGTACAATAAGTTGTTAAAACACTGTCATATTCCTGACAAGCAGTTAGTCTACAATTATTATTTTGGGGTCGACAATAATACTGACCAAAATATTCTGCAGGCAGATACTCACATGATGTTTCACAAACACTTATTTCAGTTCTTCTAAAATCACATTGTGTTTGTAGCTCAGGATTGCTAACAGTACAACCAGTACTTGTTGTCTCAACTAATCCTGAGATTAACTCAGGGGTTTCAATTCCACAAATCAAGTTGCATTCTTCTGGATTATAAAAAACTAAACACTCTTCCATTGTTCCTGAATCATCAATTGTTGTGTAAGTATAACCTTGAGGATCAGTTTCATAAATTAATGGACAAGAAATGGTTACAGTACCATCACTACCAACAGTAACCACGCACTCTGCTGGTAAATCAACAACATCACAAGTCTCGTAAGGGGTTCCTTCAGCATTAAGAGTACAATCAACAGGAGGGTTAGGATAAAGACCTCCTTGATCAGAAAGCCATTCAGTGCAACGACCATAAGTGCATGTAACACCTGTAGCTTCTGCATAAGTACATTCAATATCACAATAAACAGGATCCCCTCCTTCATAAAACCAAACAGCTTTTTCACAATCATCACCATCAAGGAAACCGCAACTAAAAGTGCTTCCAGAATTTTTAAAACATTTTCCTCCACTAAAATAACCTAAACCATATTGATAAATTGGAGAACACGTAAATGTTCCCCCACTTAAAAAAAATCTAAAGTCACAATTACTATTAATTATTGGTTCAAGCGGGTAAGTTGAAGAATAAGATTGTAAACTAGTAGGGTGAACCACGTCTAAAGCGCAATGATCTGAAAAACCATGCTCTACAGCGGTTACATTAACATACATCTCATTTGTCAAACACCTACTTATTGGGCAAATTAAACGAATATCATAATTAAAAGCGCAAGAAGGCGTCGTGCCTGTTAAAGGATTAGGCCCACAAGTAATTGCGTCATTTGCTCCAATAGTGCAAGTAACTGGCGTGCCACCAATTATGGCATAATTATCATAATCAACCGAACCACCTGTTGAACAAGAAAGTGATGTGCCATCATAAGAGCAGTAAACACCCTCATTGCACTCAACTAACCAATTTTTTATCTTATATAGATTACACTCATAAGATGAAATAGATGCAACATCATCAAGGTTTAAGTAACAAATATTTGTTGGCAATATACCGCTTATTAAATCAGCCGGCCTATAAAGTAATAAGTCATCAGTGCAAGTAATCCCTGTGTAAAGAACTGTTGGCTCTTGAGCCTCCCACCTTGATAATTCAAGAACTTGAGTAGCCACGTCAAGCAGGTAATAATTGCATGAAAAATAAGTTGGTAAAAGCAAGGCACGATTATAGTCTGGTATTTTATTTAATCCTGAATTAATTAATTCAATCTCACTCTGCTCTTGTTGCGCATAACAATAAAAACTGCATGGTTTCTCAGAAATACTAACTGTTGGTAAATAAGTTAACACTTGATCAATTGAACCTAAAGCTTGCTCAGGAATTAATAAACTGCCAAACATCACCAAGATAATTAAGATTACCACTACCAGTACTACTCTCATTAAAACAGTGAATGCGTTCATAACCTTAACAATCCTGAAGCATTACCTACTTGTTCGCCAAGCACTCCTGAAGTGCTAATAGCTAAAACAATCAGCACTAACAAAACAATAATTGTTAACACCATAATAGCTAAAGTCTTAAATTCCACTTGTTAACTACCTCCTCCAATTGTTGGTTGGAAACATAACACTAACCGATCAGTATCCAAATCAGAACCTAGAATGTTTTTACAAATTAATGGCACGCCAATCGACCCCCTGAAAAAAGCAAAAGAGTCAACAAAGTATAAAGCCACATAATAAGTGTGGGGTGAGCCATCACAAACAGGGTACTCTGAACCAAACTCCCTATACATTTCTGGAGAACCCTCTGGCAATATGTTAGCGTATGTCTTCTCATAACCAGTATAACTGTAATAATTAGTTCTTAAATAAGCATTAAAAATGTTAGGTGTTAAGGCACAAGACTCAGGTACAGGGCACACCCCATCAATTATTGAACTAACCTCACTAGGCAATGCATCACCCCAAGCTTCTTTAATATCATCAGCAGTGCATTGAATAGTAATAGTCTGCTCAAAACAAACAAAAGTCTGACCTTGAGGTGAAAGAACTAATGGGTCCCACTTACCCAAGCCAAACTGATCCCAGCAATTAACTGACTCCTCAGCTAATTTATAAATAACATCACCAATCTCATAAGGAATGTCTTGTTCAGGCAATTCAGTTGCAGGCGAACAAATAAGAGGGATAGCTATTGAAGTAGCTGTTAAACCACCAAAACCACCAGTTAAGTAACCAACCCCATCAAGCAATGACTCAAATAAAGGATTGCCAAGGGTTGCAGCCCTCATCCAAGCATTAAACTTACAAATAGTACTCTCAAAACTGCCTTGGAAACCACTTAAAGCAGTAACTACGACTATGATAATAATCGCTGCTGAAACAGCAAATAATATAACGCCTGCTGCAGGCCCTATAACTTGCTCCTGAGCCCGCCGATTCATTTAATCAAACACTCCTGCAGCTTGCTCGCCAAAACCAGCAGCAGAAGTGCCAGAAGGCTCTATGACACTAATTAAGATCACTGCAATAACTACTAATATTATCGCTGCCAGAATCGCAAACATTATGTTATTCATCCCAAAAACGCTTCGTCTCATTAAGTAAATCTAAGTCAGGTTTTTAATAAAAAACTTTGGATACTCATTACAGGAGCTAAAGGCAACCGCTCTTCACGAGTAATCACTAATACTTGATTAACTACTAGTATTATTATCAAGATAACTAACACTAGAATAATCACTCCTAAGAAATTTGTCCATTCAAACTCAGCCAATCTTCATCCAACCCCGAATTGATTACCAGCCACTACAGCTATCTTAGCAATACCAGTGAACATTGTGGTAACTGCAAAAGTTGTTAACAAATAAATTATTATGCCTATTGGTATCATAGTAGCCATTAGTTTTAAAGTGAATAAGCGATCACCACCTAACTCTATCTGCGCGTCAATCATGCTAAGAATAACAATTATCTCTACAACGTAAATACCAACTACTGGCTGGAAAATCCATAAAGGCACTGCCTCACTAACCTGAAAAATACCTAAAACCCAAGTCCCAGCCCCAAAACCACCTGCTGCAGCGTCACCAGCCATCATTTCAGAAACCTGTGTTCCTAATAAGTCAAGAATCACTAAGATCATGGCTGTTAAACCAACCACTAAACCACTAATAACTGGCGCTAGGAAACTAGCTTGGAACTTCATGCTTGATAAAGTCTCACTAAGAATATCCTTAACTTTTTCATCAATCCGGTGCAAATCCCTCAAATAATTACTCATGTTAATTAAGCTAACAGCTGCCACTTCCATACTCTTCTTAGCGCCCATAACAGCCACTCGCATCACACTCTTAACCACAGCGCTAGGGTAATAATGGATTGCCCCCATCTTGCGGTCAAAAACAGCTGATTCAACATCCATTCCTAAATCAGTAATGTTCTTGCTGATCCGTTTAAACAAGTTAGCTGTCTCAGAATCCTTAAGCGTTGTCGCCACCTTATTCAATGATATCTCTAAAGGATAACCTTCTGATAAACGATTACCTAACTGGAATGAAGCTTCAGCAAACTCTCCTTCAATACTAGCAATCTGCTCTCTTATCTTAATCCGATCCTTAGTTAATAATTTAGCATAAAGGAATAAAGCTAGTGCAGGGGCTAAGGGCACTAGCAGGGTTACGTAAACATCTGACTCCTGAGGGTGAGGGGTAGTGTAATATGCAATATAAAAAGGCACTGGCAATAAAAGAACCACTAGAACAATTACTGCTGGAATCCAAGCCTTAAGTTTTAAACGCTCTTTACCATAATCTAAATTAAACCTTCCTGCTGGCGGCACTTTAGGGTGCATGCTAATATCTGGAACTGGGAAACCAGCTGGCCTGGTGCCAAGCGAGTATTGGGCAAAAACAAACACGGCTAATGGCAAGCCAACATCATAAAGCAATGTAAGCATTCCTGGATTAACTAGGTCTGCGAGGAAAGCACCCATGATCGGGAACATCACCAAGCCAAGCACTGGCAACATTATACCCATCATGTATAACAAGTTTATTGGCATCCTCAAAGCGTTAGCGTAACGAGTCATTGACTCAAAAGTCCCTTCAAGAGTTAACTCAAGAGCCTTGTTTAACATGTTAATCCTTGAATCCTCACTCCCCTGGTAAAGACTTGCCTCAATCAAGTGAACTGCGTCAACAAAGACTGGAGAGTACTCCTTCCATTTATCAACATAATTATCTAATGCTTCCTTAATGTTAGCGTAACGCCTAGCCCCAACATCCCATAACATTTTCTTAAAATCATTACTTAAAGCAGTCTCTAAATTCTCTGCTACGAACTTAACTGCTGATTCAAGATTACTGGTAGTCCTCATGTAAATAACCATGTATAACACAGCCAGTATTAACTCACTGCTAGCCCTAGCCTGCCTTAATTTTATTAAACGAGCAGGGTAGTTCCTTAAGTAAAGGAATGAACCAAAACCCAGTAAACTAACTAATAAACCTGGCAAGCCTAAAGGCAGGAATAACACAAAACCGAGTACTACGAATAATATTAATGAAAGCATGCTCACGAGCACAACATCTTCTGGCTTTATTTCTAAACCAAGAATAGCTATCTCCTTCTCTAATTGAGCTTTATCAGATTCGCCTAAACCTAAAGTAATGCCTGTACTGCTAGCCATTTTTGCCAGTTTCTCAAACCAAGCCCCTTCCTTAAACTTCTCTTCCTCAAATAACTGGTATTCTCGTGATTTACCAATTAATTCAGAACCCTCTTCTTTTTCTTTATCAGTATCCTGGTAGTATTTTTTTTTTAAATCAGCCACTATCTCTGCTTGAGTTTTTTTAGGCATCCTTAGCCATCTCCTTTGACTTTATCTTAATCCAGTGCTCGAACTCCCTGACCACGTCATCTGAGTCAGGGTAACCTGTCTCACTGGTTAATTCACCAAAGATTTTATGGTATTGATCATTAGCTTTAACAATGAAATCGCTTTCAAGCATTAATGGGTTGCCACTCTTCTCTCCATACTCTAACATTAATTGTTTAACCTTAGTTCTTAAAAGAATATTATCCCAAACCAAGTCCCATTTTCCAGCCCAAGCCCTAACCTTACTAGCAATACTCTTAATTATCTCACTCTCACCTTCCAATAACTCTGGGGTTGGCACTAACTCATCCTTCTCAGTATCATAACGCATTAATGTTAAGAAAGCATGCTCTTTCATTGGGTCCTCAACCCAATCCTTCCTTACCTCAGTGATCTCTGTGACACGCCTTAACTCCCTTAAACCACTAGGATCCCTTAACTTACTAGCTATGGTTATTATATCAGTTGCTTTAAAACTAGTTGGTGGCACTTTTAAGTCATTAACTAACCGGTCAAAAATACCATAAGGAGTGTCTCCGTGAATAGTGCCTGCTACAACGTTAGCTAAGGCTCCGACACGCATTGCCTCATACAAGGCTAAAGCCTCTGTTGAACGAACTTCCCCAACTATTAAGCAAGAATCACCTAAACGAAGACTGGTCCTAATACCATCTGCAGCGCTTAACTCGCTTTTACTGCCAACTATTGCGCTCCTAACCTTCATGCTCGTAATGTTATAACCAAGGTTCCTCATGTAATCAACTGGTATTTCAAGCGTGTCCTCTACTGTTATTATCCTATATTTTCGCATAATATCAATTAGTAATGATGATAATAGTGATGTCTTACCTGAACCACGAGTGCCAGCCACCAGCATTGTCCGGCTACCATCAACCAGGAACCAGTATAAACCTGCTGCTAAAGGACTTATTGCCCTAACTTTTGTGAACAAAGTCGTTGTCCAAGGCCTTGGCCTGTGACGCCTAAAAGTGAATCCAAGACCATCAGGGCTTAATGGTTCTTGTATAACCGCTACCCTAGACCTCACTCTTGGAGTCACTAACTCAGTGTCTAACACGGGGTTTGCTTCATCCAAAGCCCTGCCTGATAACATCCTGAAACGTGAAGCCCAAGCCCTGCCCTCAACAAAGTTAGGATATATATTAGTCTCGCACTCCCCGTGTATTGAATGCTTAACTATTATTGGCGTGGCCCCTATTGGAGGGTTAACATATAAGTCTTCTACCTTACCATCAGCTAATAACTCCTCTACTAAACCAAAACCAACAGTTAACCTCATCAAGATCTTAGCTAATCGTTGCATTTTAGTGTAAGAGAACTTGTAACCTTTTTGTTGAACTAATTCCTCAACCAAGTCCTTGCTAATATTATAGAATACTTCCCTCATGCGCTCAGGGTTAACAAACTCCTCTTTTTTTGGCTTAAACTTAGCCATTATCTGCCTTGCGTCATTAAGTAATGAGTACTCCTGCTCATCTAACTTATACTCAGGGGTTACTGCATGATATAATAACCTAACCTTGTCAGGCATTGAGTATATAGCAACATCAGTGTCACCTATGCGATAACTATCAACTTGCTCGCCTCTTGCAGGCGTCTCCCTTACAAGCCTTGTATGCATGAAGTTAGGCTTAATTATTGGTTCAAATAATTTTGAGTAAATCTCCCGATTACCAGCCACGTAACCAGGCAGTAAATCCTTACACTGTTTTATTAACTCTGACCTGCCTAATTGATTAACTATCTCGTCAAGTATTCCTTTATACTCTTCTAATAAATTTTTACAATCATTATCTTGTATTACCTTTAAGTCAGCTCTGGCCTGCCTTAAAACCCTTAAAGCAGTTAAGTAAGCCCCCACAGGGTCACCTTTTATCTTATTTATTGTCTCCTTTATCTTTGCGTAACCGCCTGGAACGCATTGTTGTCCTTTCTGACTCATTAATGACTCACTGGCCAGTAATTTACGCTCCTTAACCAAGTAAGTGAAGATCCTTGCAACCTCATTTAACATTCTGGTCTCATGCATTGGGTAAACGTAATTCTTCTCTGTTTCAAACGTGATCGTGGTCATTGGACCAGTCTCTAACAATATATCTATTACTTTCTCCATTGCAAAAGGGTTATATTCAAGGCTAGGATAGCTTAGAAGCTCTTTCCACTCTATTTTCAGGTTTCTTTCAGTACCTTCCCGGTCCACTTCATACTTAATTCCCTCTACCAACGCTTATCCTCTCCAGATAGTTAATTATTTATTATCCTATATAATGTATTATTAACATAAATAACCTTTGGTGTTGATAAATATTGGCTGAGAAACTAACTCTTGAACAAGCAACAGAAATGCTTAATGATGTTATTGGAAAGATTGGCATCCTTAATGATCGAATGAGGCTAATTGAAGAGCGCTCTCATCAGAATCGTGACAAGATCAGGATTGTTGAAGAGAACTTAGTGATCAAGTTTAAGGACTTGCGTGAAGATGTTAAGCGTTTAAGCCTTGAAGTTGACTCTTTGCGTAAGAGTTCTAACGAGCTTACTAAAACCCTTCAACGAGTTGTTAAGGATTTAGCTAATACTGCTAAAATCAATGATGTTAACGTTATTGAGAAAGTCCTGGACTTTTTTGACCCCACAAGGTTTTTAACTGAGAAAGATGTCTATAAAATTATTAACGAGAGGTTGAGGGAGTAAATGGTTTTTGGTAAGAAAAAGGAAGAAAGTAATGAATCTAAAGGTGACGTTCCTGTCCAAGCTGTTCTTAGCATGAAGCAAAGAAACATGTCTAATGATCAAGTTATTGAACAGTTAAAGAGTCAGGGTTATTCTTTGCAATCAATTAAGGATGCTTTAACCCAAGCTGATGTTAAGCAAAGCGCTATCACCCCTGCCCCGCCTGCACCTCCTGCCCCTAAAGCAGGACCAGAGTTGCCTCCTTTACCTGGTGAGGCGCCAACACCTGCGTTGCCAGCGCAACCAGCTATCTCACCTGTTAGGGGTGAGCCTGAATTAGCCCCAGCTACTGGACTTCCTTCTTTACCTGAAGCACCTAAGGCTGGCTTTAAGGTTGAGGAAATGGAGCGCATCCTAGAGGAAATTGTTGACGAGCGTTGGAGTGATGTTACCAGTAAGTTCAGTGATTTAGAAACTGCTAGGGCTAAGCAAGAGACAAGGATTGACGAGTTAAGCAAGCGCGTTAGTGAGTTAAGCTCTCGACTTGACGAGATCAGCAGTGTTGTCATGGGCAAGGTTGACGAGTATAAGAAGACTATGGAAGACGTTGATGTTGAGATTAAAGCTTTAGAGAAAGTAATGCAAAAACTAGTTCCTAGTATGGCTGAACAAGTTAAAGACTTAAAAGAAGTTGTTGGCGGGTTAAAAGGCGGTTCTACTCAATAGATTCTTTTCTAAAAAGTATTTTTATTATTTGCATTTTAAAATACTTCAGCCTTTAGGCCAAACAATAAGAGCAGTAACCACACCCTCAAGAAGGGGGACACCCCCCTCCTTAGAGCTATCCACCCCCACGTTCAACCTTTAGGCCAAACAATAAGAGCAGTAACCACGCCTAGGATTAAAAGTATGAATATGCCGGCTATTACTTGTGGTTGGCCTATAGCGTAAGCAGCTCCTTCATAACCCTGTTTATAATACATGCCCTCAATTAAGGTGTACTCAACGCCATCTATGATTATTGAGTTAGGCTTGCCTTCAACATCACTGACATTACCAAGATAATTCTGTCCTAACCGGTCCTCAACTATTAAGTCACCACTCTCATTTACTTGCCAGGCAGGAATCCGGTCTGAGAATACAAGCCAGTCTTGTAAAGCCACGAAAGTGAATAATACGAGCATTCCAACAATGAATAAAACAGCTATTGGGTTAGTTAAAGCTTTAGTAACTGTTTCTGGTTTAGCTCCAATAAACAAGTATAATAATAATGAGATAAAAAGCAATAAGAACATTATCATAAAGAATGGCAGTAAAGCGTTTAACATCTTACCCCCACCAAAAGCCACGAACATGTAAGCCATTGCAAAAGCCAGGATGCCGTTAAGGTCTGCGCGGTCACTAGGCATTTTTAATTTCATGGTCACAGCGTACATTGCTGTCCAGATTAACAGGAAAGGCACTATGTAATTACTCATTCCTAACTGGTCTAGTACAGTTATTACTTCTGCTCCAGCATCAACACTCATTATTTTTTCGCCTCAAATAACCATTTAAAGAAATCGCCTGCTTTCTTACCAAACTCTCCTTTGCCACCGCCACTGCCTGCAAAATAAATCAGTATTACTATGAACAAGAATATTAATCCAAAAATGATTAAAGCCCATTCAGTGAAACCTAACGCTGGCATTGTGAAATTAAGATCTAAATTCATGGTGCCAGCCACTGCAGTCCAAGTAAAGTAAGCTATCATCCCAACACCTAAGAAAACCATTAAGGGGCCCATTTTTAATTTATCAGTGCCAACCATTGAGATCACTATCAGGAAGGCTAATAGCATTACTGTTACTATTCCCAGGTTAGGGAATAACTCGCTCATGAATAATACTGCAAAACCACTTGAGGCTGTGAAGTAAGCTACTACTAAAGCAAATAATAATTGGGCAAACTTATTATCCTTGAATACTTTTGTCTGCTTGATTAAAAGAAATATTATTGCGTAAACAAGTAAGAATACACTAATGAATTGAGTGCCTGTGACTCCTGGCGGGGTTACTGGTGCTAGAGTGGCGTCAAGTACTGCTAGCGCGTCACTAATTATCGTTGTCATCTTTTTTTTAACTCCCGTTGCTTTTGTCTTTACCGCCGCCCCAACCAATCAACACTAAAGCTATTAGGAATCCTGCGAAGAACACTAAGCCCCATAAGTCATTAGCTGTTAAACCTACTGCAGCCATTATTCCACTAAAATCAAATAAACCCCATATCGGGCCTCCAAGATATATTAGTACTGCTCCAAGGCTTACAGCCACTATTACGGCTCCAATCTTTAATACAATGCTTTCACGGTCTTTTAGCATGCTTGAGAAATCCTTTGCAAAAATGGCTACAAGCATTAAACCCGTAACCACTATTAAACTAATAGTGCTAACCCATGGCAGGAAGCCTGTTAAGAAACCAATAAACCAGCTTGTCAGGGTCGTGGTCATGGCTATGGTGAAAGCTATTATAGCGTTAACGCTCTTACCTACTTTTGGGCCAAACAATTCTGTTCGCTCCAAGATGCCATAAACTATTGCGAACACTAACATGAACGGTAGTATAAAATCAAACACTCCGAACCTGCGCCAAGTCTCGATTACTGAACTAAAAGCTGTGCTACCAACATCACTAGTCATATTAAAGAAGTATTAGGAATCACTTGATTTTAAAGGTTTTGATCAAACTTTTTTTCTAACTAAGAACCCTTAAGAGGAGTGTTCAGGAATTATTTGATTTAAAAGAAAGATTCTACATTATTCAAGTACTCATCTAAGTTTGCTTCTATACTCTGGTCATTTCCGCCACCTTGTTTGCCTAAAGTAGTGGCAACGAACATTAAAACATCCTTGTCTTTAATTATGTCAAATTTGGTTTCAAATTTTTCTATTAATTTTTTCTTAGCTTGACCAGTGAATAATGCTATCTTAAAGGCTTGTGATGCATTAACGTTTAAACCTAATTTGTTAAGATTGTCTGAAACCATCAAACCTTCAGGAGACCTAAAGTAAAATAATTTATACAAGTCCTCTTTTTTATCAATTTTTAATTTATCTTTCATTTTTTTGAAAAATGATTCAAAATCAAGGGGCACTAAGTGAAATTTAAATTTTTGCTGTATTATACCACCACTAGAGTCCTTAAGCGTTAAATCACTCTCTTTACCAAAATCTTTAGGAATCTCGATAGGGATAGAACTATCTTGATCATCCTTAAATAAGGTTTTACATTTTTTACCAATAAACTTGTTTAAAGCAAGTAATGGAAATTGTTTCTTCATCTCTTTTTCAAATTTATTTAAGTAATCAGGATTAATCTCGTTATCACCTTGTAATTGTTCGCCCTCAAGTACATCCTTTAAGAATACTATCGTAACTGGAGCCCTAACACTCTTAAAATTAAGACCAAGGTTAATTAAGTCAACTAATAGTTTACCTAAAAGCTTAACATTTGACTGTCCTGTTAGCACTGCCATCCGGAAACCTTTTAGTGATTTATCAATTAATTCAAAATCTTTTGAAATAAAAGAACCGTCAGCATTCTTGTGTGCTAAAAGGTTATTCTCCTCCAAGTACTTAATAGGTTGTTTACCGCTTATTGTAAACACTAATGGGATGCCAAGCAGGTTATCAACTTTTGTGAAAAAATAACTATACCTAAATAATCCTGGTTTAACATTACATTTTTCTTTAAGGCTTTTCTTAAAATCATCAGCTATCTCTACAGTAACTCTTTGAGTTCCCCATTGCCAGATTGTTGGAATACTTTTTGATTTTAATTCACTGAATATTTTATTAAGAGCTGATTTCTGCTCTTCACTCACTGACTTCTTAAGCCTTGTTAAATACAAGTTACCACTTATACCACTTAACTGTTCTAACCAAGTAGTAGTTCCTGCCTCACAAAAAGTTAACTGTTCTTTAAGTAATCTAACTAACTCAACATAATTTATACCTGCCTTATCAGGTTTTTCTGTCATAAAAAGATTAAATAATTGTTTTACTTTACGCCTCATGCGGTCAGTGCCATAACCAGGGTCTTTGGCTTTAACCAAACCACTCTTTCGCAGACCACCAACAAATTCTGTTTCATGGCCTTTAATTAAATCATTTATCCTCCAGAGTTCTGTTTTAACTCGTTCATTAAGTTCATAACTTTTAGCCCCAATTTTAAAGAAATTCTTGACTTTTGTTCTTATATCTATTGGTCGTTCTCGCCAACTAAAACCAGGCACTGGCTTAAAACCATTTAAATAGAATTTAAGAATTGTTAAAGCAACCATGTAAGGATCAATATCTAACCCTTTCTTATCTTTAGCATAATTTGCTAAATATTTAGTTTTAGTGATAATATCATTAAGGTGATTTAAAGCACTAGCAAAGTACTGGTAAGATTTTAATAAACCTTCATCAATGATTGCTTGTTTAGCTTGTTTACTTCGGAAATTATCAATAACCCAAGTCTCAAACTCTGCTTTAGTTATTGTCTTACCAAATAATTCTTTTATCTCAGCCATTATGGCTCCAACTCCTTTAATAATTTAATTAACTCGTTTTGTGCTTTATCAAGGTCATTTACCATTGAGGCAACTGATGTCTGAACCGCTTTTACTATTTCATCAAAATTTTCTTCGGTTACTGGTGGCGCATCTGTTTCATCAATTTCATCATCACTTATTATGTCTTCAGGGCTTGACCCAGTCTTATCTTTTCGTGAAATTGATTTCCTGAAACCCTTCCATAAGTCACCAAGTTCTTTCCCAGTTAAGCCCATAAGCAGTAATATAACGCCTGCAGCTCCAAGGATTACTGAAACCCATAATAAGCCAACCATTATGGCAAACCATGCAAGGAAGAAACAGCCAGCCGCGCCCATGATCTTATCCCAGGGTTCAATTTTAGATTCACTTAAGCCGCTATAAACACCCCATAAGACCACGCCTAAGCCAACAATCATGACAAAACCCATGAATGGCACAAAATAAATATACATATCAGTAACCCTGACCATTAGGAACACGGTGATGAATATTACTATGGCTATCACGTTCATGCCTCGGTCATCACCTAACGAGCTCTTAAACTTTGATCGCTTTAAACCAATTAAGAATCCAACTGCAGCTAACGCTGCAATACTAAGTGAGGATAACTCGGCACTAAAAGAGTTAAGGAATACTTCTATGAAATTAGCTGCTTCATCTAATTCTTGTGAAGCGTCATAACCCCAGATTGATTGAGCGGTCACTGGCGCAAGAATAATTAAGGCTAAAAGTATAAAAATCCCTTTCCTCATATATTAATTAAATAAACAACCCTTAATATAAAAAGGTTACCTAATATGAAAATACAAAAAAAACACGGCATGATATTCTTGACAATCCTGCTCTTGAGCAGTAGTTTAACTGCTTTCATGACTAAACCAGTTAGTAATGTTGAAGCCACCATCATTGTTAAATTCAGTGATTATGAGGTTTACGAAACGCCGGCAGTAATTGATGATAACACTACTCTGCTTCAAGCAGTTAGTGGTTTCTATTATATTAAATTAGAGAATAATACTCTTAAGTGTGTTAGGAATTCATGTAATGATAATGAAAGTGTTTGGTTGGCCTTTAATGAACGTGGAATCCAAGTCCAGCCAGAGACTAGGATTGTCCAAACTGGCGAGAAGTTATACTTAATCTATAACCAGACAACCCAGTCTAATGTTGAGGAAGATGTTCAAGCAATCAGGGATTTACTTCAGTTATAAATAAAGGATGTGCAGCCTTTTTGTATGAAAAACCTTATAAAAAGGTTGTTCATTCATATCGATTTAATGAAGATGCCTAAAAAGATGAAAAGGTATTGTAAACACTGTCAGAAGAGCACTGTGCACGTGTTAAACATTGTTAGTCGTGGTAAGCGTAGTTCTTTGAAGAGTGGTCAGCGGCAAAAGAATCGTAATACTGGCGGTCATGGTGATCAAGGCCGTTATAGTCGTAAGCCAATTAAGGATTGGGCTCGCAATAGTAAGGTTAGTACTGGTAAAGACGCTAATCTTGAGTGCAGTGAATGCCATAAGAAAATGGTTGTTAAAGGCGGTTTCAGGTCAAAAAGGTTTGAGATAGTGAAGTAATAACCTTTAAAAATACTAATCTTCCTTCAATTCACTAGCGATGATGAAGTGGATACCCACTGATACAAAGATGATGAAAAGGGTAGCTGCTGAGCTATTTAAATAAAAAATATAAAAGTTTCTTTGGGTATGAAACACCTTTCTTTTTAAAGAAAGGGGTTCGATGAAAAGGGTAGCTGCTGAGCTAATTATTTCTTGTTTTTAGCTTTCCCTTTGTGTTAGATGAATTGTTTTAGGAATGTTTTAGTGAATTCAGCATAAGGGCTTTCATTGCCTATGAAGAACCCGACCATTCTTAGGCCAAAATGGTGTGTTTCATTGTATAATACTGCTTCTGAGACCCCGTCAATCGCGCAGTGCCTGTAGATTAAGCCTTGGATTAACTCGTTATTTCCAGTGCTGCATAAAGGCATGCTAAAAGAGTCATTAGTTAGTATTATTACTAAATGGAATGTTTGACCATTAAGGCAGTAATCTTGTTCAGCATAAGCAGAGTAATCACTTAACCCTGTTAATTCATAGCGGTTTATCACGTCTGAGTTATAATAGAATTTCTTGCTAAGGATATTGCAAGGCGTTAGGGTTCCTTGACTATATAAGACGTTATGAGCTATGCTTGAGGAAGTAGTGTTAATAAAGTATTGGTGTTCTACCTCAGCAATGTAAGTTTCATCTGCTCCTGATAAGTCTTCAATAAAGCCTCCTAGCTGGCCACCCCCTATTGGCGAGTCATTTAAGTTTTCAACAAAATCAAGGTAATCGTCAAGTGTTACCCCTTCATGGTATAATTCTTCACCAATCAGTCTTCTTAGATCATCAAGTTCAGTGTCATTTAAGTCAAGCTCATCCCCTAATTCATTAACTAAGTCTCTGGCGTCAAAATCCTCAGGCGTTACATTAGCAGGGATTACTGTCTCATTAACAAATGAACCACTAATTAATAATGAGGTTAATAAGATCATAACGCTGATTGTCAGGACTAGTAAAATAATTAACCTCTTTTTCCAGCTAACTCTAGATTGATTCATATATTGGACTCCATTCATCTGGGTAATTAAGGCCAGGATAATTAATTATTACTCCATAATTAGGTGAAGCGCTTTGATAGTGAGTGTTCCTGTGAACCCATTCAAGCCTGATAGTGTAACGAGCGTCAACATCATAAGTATTATCAAGGAGTGTTCCTGCATGATCGCCTCGAGCATAAAGAGCCACGTCTTTACAATTCTGGTATTCATAACAAGTCTTATAACAAGTCTTGTAAGTAGTGTCACAATCACGGCACTTGCCATCAATGCATTTATAACCTGAACTGCACTGCGAGTCAGCAGTGCAAGCAACATTCTCATATTTTGTGCAGAAATTACTTGAACAAATATAACCAGATGCACAACCAGCATCATTAACACAGAAAACAGGGGCATACAAACGACAATAACCAGCATAGCATTGGTAACCATTTGCAGTATCACAACCCTGACTGCAAGTAACTAAAGGGCAAATACGTTTTTGGCAAACTGTTTTACAAAAATCACTATAAGTACAAGAATAACCAGTTGGACAATCATCAGGGCGTTTAATACAACCACCACAACTACCCTGGTAATCATAATAACAAGACCCTTTTTGGTAATTATCATACCAACCCCACTGGTATTCCACAAATCTTAGCTCGTTTCGGCAATTATGATAATAGTAACCCCTGTAAGTGCCGCAGTCAGGGTCACCATCAATTGCGGTTTTTTCCGAACTCGCACTGCAAGTGCAACTCTGACTAAAAGCTGTGCCAGTGCAAGTCGAGGCCGGGTTACCACCATACCAGTCGCGAGCACAATAATACTTACCACCATAAGTGCCTATTGCATATTTTGTTTGCTTATAAACTGTTTTTGGAGTTGATGTATAAGCACAATCATACTCACAAGGAGTTACTGTATAAGTTCCCTTAATACAATCACGATAAAGGTTATAAAATTCACAAGCCGTTAACTCACAAGTCGTGCAACCATAAAGATAATTATAATAAGTAGGATCTGATTGACAATACTCCCGGTCAACCCCACCTGGAATAGGTAATGTTACTTTTTTAAAACCACAAATCGTTTTAGTTAAATAATCAGTATCACAATGATCACCATCTAATTCAACCTCTGCCTCATAAGTAAGAATGCTTGAAGGATTTGGAGTAAAAGGGCCTGAAGGGTTTGAAGAATCTAAATAAGTTGGCGTGCAAGTAGGGCTAAGAACACTCTCTGTTGTAGCTGATACACCTGACTTAACGCAACGACCATCCGCTAATGAACCACTCATTACAGCCCTAATATCTTCAGCATGACGGTCAGTAATACAAGGAACGTACTGGTAACGAACACACTGGTTTCTTGTATTACGATCTGAAACACCTATGCATTGGTTAGGTTTGTAAAGAGTTAAACACCAAAAACGACACCAAGCACAAGGATCAGGATCACCAAGATCTCTGCACTCACCCGATCCTAAATCACTAGTTAAACCTGTTGAGTTATACAAGCTAGAGTACATAAGGCCATAATAAGTAGGGGGTTGATCACTATTATCATTCTCGCGAATAGCACTTGATACACAATTATCACAAATACGATAAGTATTACGGCCATCCTTATTATCATAATATAATTGACCATTATAAACAGTAAAAGAACGACTCATTGACCGATAATCATACGCAATATGACCATCCTCTGCAGAGCAATAACTTGAGCCGTGCTTAAAACCTGATTGTGAACCAAATTGTTGAATATAAGTATCCCAACCACTAACATCATAATAATAAGCAGAGTTAGGTAGCACTATTTCATCAGCACAACAAGTATGATCTAAAGAGCCTCCCTGACAACACTCAGCATCACACTTATCCATACTGCAATAAGCACTTGATTCAACACACTGATGATTAGTGCAAGAGTATTCAATATTCGTATCCTGATAACAACAAATATTATCAGCGTAATTATTCCTATAAGGGCATCTCGTGTTAGTGTAACAATCACTAGCAAAGTTACAAACACCAGCAGGGTACCAGACCCCATTATCACAAGCCCCTCCAGAGTCGCCAAGCCAGTAGTCACCCTGTCCATCAAAGCCGCCATTATCACAACAATTACGCTCGCCGCCAGCCCCAACCCATGTTCCGCCAACAGTAGCGCAAGCACAAGCAGACGCGTCATCATCATAGTAAAGAGCGTGATTACAGCAGATAACTCCTGGTTCAAACCAGCCAGCAGCGTTAACCCGCTCATTAACAGTGCCTGTTTCAGACCCATCATCATCACCACAACAATTATGACTGGTTACGCCAAAAGAACCAGCCCATTGACAACTACCACAAAGCCCTCCAGGCGTGCAACAATAAGTATCAGAAGTGCAACAATCAATATCCAAGTCCTCATTAATATTCTGCAATGGCACTCCATGACCAACATAACTAGTGTAACAATAATTATCAGCAATCTCGTAAGATTTAGGGTCTTGCTCACGATAAGCATAATCAATGTATTGTTGAGCAGTAACAACCGCGCCATTAAGGCAATAAGAGTTAACCCCACTAACAGACGTGTAAAAATCATCATTAACCCCATCATCACCACAACAAGGACCCCCTACCCCTCCTAGGCTAAGACTGCTAGGCTCATTAATCCATAAAAAGACTTTTGGATGATAGGTTCCTTCAATAGTGATAATATCAAGATCTAAGTCACCATCAACATCAGCTAAATCAAGGTAAAAAACATCAGCCCCATCAAAATCAAGGTAAAAATTATCATTAAACGGGTTATTATAACCTGCCATACTATTAACTTTTTTAATAAAAGAACCACTACCATCATTTAAAAAAATGTCAAGAGTAGGGTAAAAAGATGAAGTTATGCCAACTAAATCAGTATCACCATCACGATCAATATCACCAGCAGCAAAATCATAATAATTTCCTAAATCACTTCTAGTATAAGACACCCCATTATGAATCCATAAATAAGCAGGTCCACCATAGTGACTCATAGTCACTATATCAAGCCATCCAAGCCCGTCAATATCAGCAACAAAAGTTAGCATACCAAGAGAACCCATCTTTTCTCCAACAAAAACCCTATTAAAATCTAAACCACTAGTTGTTATAACACCATTATGAACCCAAACATAAATCCTAGAGACCTGATTAGAAATATCCCAAGTCGCTCCAATAATATCAAGAAATTCATCATCATTAACATCAGCTACTGTAACTTCAACAACAGAATCAAAACCCTCTGACATAAAATCAATTTGTTTAGGAACATAAGAACCTGAATCAGCAAGGTATAAAACAAACTCATCATCCTGATAACTAGG
>Ga0180433_10000814_pt1 | contig 52987 bp, 69 predicted proteins | sample SS_ome_8_FD_132980 | JGI IMG/M metagenome (GOLD analysis project Ga0180433, IMG submission 132980) | Hypersaline lake sediment archaeal communities from the Salton Sea, California, USA - SS_1_D_1 metaG | ecosystem: Environmental > Aquatic > Non-marine Saline and Alkaline > Hypersaline >...
ATCGATGCTATTGACGAACAGTTTGACGAAGATGATGTGGAGGATTTGTCGGCTGTGCCCGATACCAATTTTCAACCTGAGTCAGTGGACTGATTATTGGGTTTATCTGTTTGATGTCAGGGCTGTATCCTGGGATAAACGTGGCAGAAAAATTTTTGAGCCTGTTGAACAGAAGTATCTCAGGATCATCAAATTGATGGATACGCACGCCGCGCACGATCCGCGCATGAAAAAGGTGCGCAAGGCTGTGATGGGCACGCAGGTTGTGCAACGCGCTGATTTTACCTACTGGCGCGAAAAAGCGCGTGCTCAGGCTAAAATTTCTCCTGTAGACTGGGCGGAACTGTCGCTGAATGAACGAGGGAAGTTAACGGCATTTGTCCGTATTGAAAACATGGTCGAAGGGTTGCGAAGGTATCACGATGAGTTAACCCGGAGGTCATAGTGCCTGTTATACGGTATTATGCCAGCAAACATAAACGAGAGTTCATAAAAGGGTATCTTGCCTTTTTGCAGGAATGGGGCGAGGATTTTGCGTTTCAACTGGAAAAAATAATTGAAGAGGTTATTGCTCAAACATTTCGTTTTGCAACCTCATTCGGTTCTACAGGAGCCTCCAATCTCGCCAGTCCAGGTGGATTACAGGATGCGCGAGTTAAAACAAATAAAATTGTGACTACCAATCGACGAGGATTGTTGATTGAACTTCATGCTTTAGTAATTGATCCCAGTGGTTCCCCACATTTGATATGGCATGTGCTCAGTCAGGGGCGTAAACCATATATTTTTCCGCATGGCAAAGTTTCGCCACCAATCCGTAAACGTAAGGGAAAACGCACTGCCCCAGGACAATTGAAGGTCAGCGCTTTTCCGGGATTTGTGGGTGATGAAACTTATGTAATTCATGGCGGCACACTGGTGGCAGGAATTCCTGCACGTAACTGGTATGCAGCGGCGGTTAAGGAATTTCGCGGCAGAGTTAAGGCTCTGCCAAATACAAGCCATATGGAAATCCGGCGCAGTGTGATTAAGGATGTGAGGGCTTAATCATGCCAAGAACAGCCGGTTTAACTCTCCAACTAAACAATTATAAAGCCTTCGGCGGGCAGTTAAAAACTCTGGATCGTGCTCTGGGTGATATTGACAAAAGAGTAGATAAAGCCGGTGACGCTTTTGATAAATTAGAGCGTGATCTTGATGGTACCAACCGTAGCATGGTTCAGGTAGAACAACGCAGCAGCCGTCTCAAAGGTGCTCTGCGAGGTTTGTCCAGCGGCGCACTGGCGATGGGTGCTGCTATTTCAGGACCGCTTGCTCTTCTACGAGGCGCGGCCTTATCCGCTGCTGTTGAATTTGAAGATGCTTTTGCTGGTGTGGTGAAAACGCTTGATACTACCGGACTCACCGCCGTACAGACCAGCGAATTTCTGGCCGAGTTGTCACAGGATTTGCGCGATCTGGCAACATCAGCGGACAGTCCTGTTTCCAGCCTGGAGAATGCTCATATTGAATTATCCAGAATAGCGGAACTCGGCGGACAGCTTGGCATTGCCCGTGACGACTTGTTAGGATTCACTGAAACTATCGGTATGCTGACTATGGCTACTGATCTTTCTGCTGATTCAGCAGCTATGATGACGGCACAATTTGCCAATATTTTACAAACAAGTGAATTTGGTAGAATTGGTGATGTGATCGTCGAACTCGGCAATAACATGGCGACCACTGAAAGCCAGATTTTGGAATTTGGGCAGAGGCTGGCAGGCGCTGGCGGAACTGCTGGCATGACCGAAGCACAGATACTGGCGTTGGGCGCAGCTATGGCAAGTGTTGGTATCAATGCAGAAGCTGGCGGTAGCGCAATGACCAGGGTTATCAATGAGATGACTACGGCTGTCGCAACAGGCAATGACCATCTGGCCGTATTCGCTGAACTGGCCGGACAGACTACTGAAGAATTTGCCGAGACATTTCGTAATGAACCAATCGTGGCAATTCAGGAATTTATTGATGCGCTTGGGCAGTTGGGCAACGAAGAGCAAGTGTTGGCACTGGACAGCTTAAGTCTGGATGGACTTCGTGTGGCCGATACATTACGTCGTATGGCAGGTGCTGAAGGATTGTTGACTGACGCAGTAGATATGGCAAATCTGGCGTGGGAAGAACAAACTGCGCTGATGACAGAGGCTGAAAAACGCGCTGAAACTACTAAATCTCAAATGAATTTTCTGAAAAATAATTTGAATGATGTTGCCATCACTATCGGCAATGAATTGTTGCCGGGTTTGAATAATACAATCTCGCGGCTTGTGCCTTTTTTGCAAACTCTGGCTGACACCAATCCAGAACTCATTCGTATGGCTATTAAAATCGGCAGCGTGTTAACGGTATTGCCGCCACTGGTTTTTGGATTATCTCAGGTTGGCTTAGCCCTGGGATCTATCGTAGCGATTGTCCCTTTACTTGGCGGAATTGGAGTAATATTCGCTGGACTTGCGCTGGTTGTTTCCCAGTTTGGAGATCAAATCGCCGATGCTTTCGCTGAGGTGCGCGGGTTTGTTGAATTTGCAGGAACTGCTATGGGGTTTCTGCCGTCGCAAACAACTGTTGGTACTGCTGATCTGCAACGGCAAAATGAGTTGCTTGAGCGCCGGACCGGGATTATGAATCGCCTGTACCTGATGGAAATGGAACAGGCTGAAAACATGTTGCGCATCGATGAACATCGTATTGAAGCCGGTGATACTCTATGGGATTTGGCACAAGAATACAATACTACCGTTGAAGAACTGCGGCGGCTTAATCCTGATCTTGATCCAAATCTGCCAATTGGCACAATGTTGACCATCGATAGCCAGGTTGACATTGATACTGAAGCATCACAGCGACAGATTGATGAATTAAATGCAGAACTGGAAGAACTGGATCAGACGCTTGAAGAAATGGGACCACCCCCGCATCTGGTAGATTTTGTGGATCGGTTTGCTGAAACCGGATTGTTTTCGGTTCTGTTTGGTGATGATGTCGGAGCGATTGATCGCGCCCGCGAAACATTTACTTTGATGAGTGATAAAGCAGCCGAATTCAGCGTCCATATCGAAGATATTCGTGTCGGGTTTTCCAACATTTTCGCTGATGATTTTGAGGCCAGCGGTGAATCGGTACAGCGAGGGCTTGATCTCATCAAAAATGGACTTGCATCTTTTATTGAAGGTGATTACGCAAAATCTGTTAGCGAACTCGGCGGAGCAATTGACCAGTTTAAATTGGCCCTGACTCAATTGTTTTCGGAGGATGTTGAAGGCAGTCTGAACAGGATTCGTACTGGACTGGATGGACTTATTGAAACCGCCGCCGATTTAATGAACATCTGGGGCGGACGTAATATGGGTGATGTTTGGGCTATTGGTGATGATCTGACTACTGTTCCACAACGCGGTGCTGAACAATTGGGCGGCGGCGGGTTTGTTGATATGATTGGCAATCAGTTAAGGGCTGTGGCTGAGTTTGATTTTAGCGAACTGGAACAGGCTATTGCTGACAACCTTGCCAGTATAATCCGTGGTGCTGTTTCACTGGCAGGAATTGTGTTGGGTGGCCCAGTGGGAATGGGACTTGGTTTTGTTAACATTGTTTTGATGGCAATCGAAAATGATTTTCTTGGTATTGGAACTGCTCTTGAAAAAACAGGTATACTGCAAACAATACGGGATGCGGTCACTGTTGTTTCTGATGCTATCGAAGGGATTTTCATGACAGAAACCGGCGAGTTTGATTCTGAGGCCGGTCAACAATGGGTTGATTTACTTGATAATATCAGAATAGTTTTTTCATCGATTGGTAGTGCATTAGCCAGTCTGTTTGGGCCAGCAGTGTCCTCAATATTGGAGGGCATTGTCACCGATATTATCCCAGGCATTCTTGATATAGCTAACGGCATTTCGGAATTTTTTGCGATTCTGGCTGGTAAGGAAGGTGAAGGAACAGCTCAGGACGCAGAAGATGCGGAAAGTGCAATTGCAACTTTAGGTCGTGTTCTTGGTGTAATTGCGGACCTTGGTGTAAGCATTGTTGGCGGAGCATTAAGTGGGATTGGTGATGCCCTGCCAATCATAGCAGATTCCATTGTTATGTTCATTCAGGCTATTGGTGAACTTGGCGAAGGAGACGTTGATTCTTTTATAAGGCTTGTACATGAGGGATTTGGCAATCTGGCCGGAGCATTGCTTGCTATTCCTGCTGGTATAGCAGATTCACTAATTGAAATGCTCGAAGGGCTTTTTGGTATTGAAATGTTAGATGTATCTCAGGTGGTTGACCTGATTGAAACTGGGTGGAATATTATTTCGATTGTGATTGATCGTATCGTCAGAGAATTGAGCAGCAAAATCGTAGATTTCCAGGTCATGATTGTCACACAGATCGCAGAACTTGAAGAGCTTCTTGGCGGAGTGTCTGATCCAACCAGAGGGCAATTGGAAACTCTTATTACTCAACAACAGGCCACGGCTCAGGCCGATGCTTTTACAGATGCGTTACAACAACAAATTAATGCCAATATGCTTGATTTTGATATGCACATACCAGTGGAAAGTTTTACTCCTGGCATGGAAGGGGTTGATGCTGGCGGCGCAATGATGCAATTTTTGCGTACACCTCATGTAATCGATGCAATGGGGACTGAGGCTCGACTGGCAATTGAGGATGCACTGGCGTTGATGGCTTCGGAAGGGATAACTCCGCCAGAAGAGTTGCTTGCAGCGGCCAGCGAAATTGGAGCAATGATACCGGACAGTATAGTGAGTAGTATGGCTGAAAGACAGGAAGAGCTTAATGCCGCCGCTGAAGCATCGATAGCTGAAGTAACTGAAACTATTTCTAGTTTTCTCGACACAATAAGTGAAGGAGAAGAAACAACTTTTGGTTCCAAAATTCCCGATGGTCTTATTCTGGGAATTGAAGAAGGCCAAGAGGATTTGAACCAGGCTTTTATTGACGCTGCCAATGAAGGACTTAATTCAATGCGAGATGCTTTTGCAACACATAGTCCTTCTCAGGTTACAGCCTCAATAGGTATTGATGTGCTGGCCGGACTTGGAGCTGGAATGATGCAGGGCATCCATTATCTGGATAGTCCTCTGGCTGCTGCTGTCTCCCGATTTGTGCTGATTACCAATGCCGGGAAACGGATGGAAAATCAGCTTACTCAATCGTGGGCGCATATCACTGCCGCAATTGTTCGCGCTACCGATGCGATGCGTGAATTCCTGTCATTATCCGGCGGCGGTGCCAATGTCCCAGGCGGTGGTCGGCAGTTTGGCGGATCAGTGGAGGGACGGCAGCATGGCGGCGGTGTATATCGTTTTGGTGAAGGCGGCAACCATGAGATTTTTAGCACCAGGAGTGGACGCAATTACCTTCTTCCGGGAGAGGGAGGCCATGTATATCCAGGCCGGGTTTCCGAGGTCCAGGCTGTAGGCGGCGGCGCTCCCATGATTTCATACAATGTTGATTCGATCAGCATTCACCCTAACGCCGGTGATACCGTAACTCCTGAATTGATTGCTGAGGGATTACAATTGCACGCTGAAATGTATCCGCCGCAACGCAGAATGAGGAGCAGACTCTGATGCCAAGAACTATTATGCAGATGCCAACCATTGCTCAGATTGGGGATTTGCCGTTACATATGCACCTATCTGAATGGCATGGACGCGAACTGTCGGCGCAGGGTAAATCATATGAATTGACCACTTCTTATCGCGCTGCCATAGCGCATAATCCTTATATCCCGGAAATGCAGGATGTGTCGTTGAAGGTCGTTATTTATGCTGTGCATGGATTGAGCGTATCACATTTGCGCAATCTGCTCGAACGTTTGCTTGGCAGGCATCTTGATATTTTTGCTTACGAGATGATTGGATGCCAGGACGATTTTGGATATTGTTGTTGCCAGTACGGATACGCTGACCTGCTCTGGTTAAAAACGGTTGGCCGGTTGACTGATGTCAGATTAAATTCATCTGATTTCAGATTTTTAACCGGAAGAATCGATCTCGAATTACACAGCTACTGGACACCGGTTTCAACTGCCATCTGGAAGATCGGCAGCAAAGACTATGCCACACCAGCGTTTACTGATGATGAAACTATAGCCGCACCTTATGAGGATCACATTACCCCCTACCCCGGACCTGAAAAATGGTTGCGGACCAAAACTTTACAATCGTGGTATTCGCTCAGACCGGTCGATAGATCGTTTGTTTATGACCCTGACTACGGAGTGGCGCTATGCAACAAACATGATCCAAATCTACCGCGCTGTCGTTATGCCAGCACATGGGCAGTTTGTCCAGGTGGGAATCCGCCGTCTTACGCGGTTTTTGCTACTCAACCGCGCTGGTCTGCGCCGCCGTCGTCACTTTATATGTTTAAGGGATTTGAGAATGGAGATACCGATCTTCTGACGATCGAGGTCCGCCGTGAAGATGAAATCTGGGATATTGCTCAAACTACCACAACCATCGATGTCGGGGAAATAGATGATTTGATGACGACTGCCGGTTACACGCTCGCTACCACTGATGTGATTGTGGTTGGAGATGTATTGCAACAACCGGGTTTTGTATTACGCGCCGGAGAGAAACTGGTGTTTATCGGATCAGCCGTAACACGAGATGGTGGAATGTGGCCGGGCCAATTGGCACCGGGTTACAACCGGATTGTGATTGATTCGAGCGACGGTTATCACGCACAGCATCATGTGTTCAGGAGTCTGTAATGTATCTAATGCGTTTGAATGGCCGGGATTTGCCCGTTTCAAAACTGTCGTTAAAGATTCAGCAGTCTAAAATACCGACCTTTGAAGCGATTGTCCCTCTTAAACTGGTTGGAGCAACACCTGAAGAACTGTTGTTTGCCGACACTGCGATATATGAAGATGGGCAACTTGTGATTGCCGGAATAGTGTCTGGCATTCCGATACCGGTTCTTTATGATGGCAATGTCGGATTTTTGCGTATTATGGCCGACGATAGCCTGGGATTGCTTTATCTCGAAGAAGCTGTAGACCTCCATTTCCAGAATACCAATATCAGCGCTGCTCTAACGCTGTTGCTCGCCACCACAACTTTATCGACGTGGGCTGTTGGAGATACGAGCACTCTGGTCAATGATCCTATTACAGTTGACGTTCGTAATAAAGAAACATTGTGGGCGCAAATTCAGGGATGTGTTGCAGCGCTTGAGAACCCGACATACGTTCGGTATGGTGGGATCGTTGCCGGAATTCACCAGCTTGATCTCGGCAGTTTTGGCGAAAACAACCCGGATTTAAGGGCAGTTCAGGGTGATAACTTGATTGATATGCCAAAATTTAAACGCGCAAATACAGACCCGATAAAAACCATGCGCCCGATTTCAGGCAAGGTTGGTGGAGCAGTAGTTGATTTGTCGCGGGCTTTAAACATTCAGCCTGGTCTGGCGGCTGATCCAGATTATCCGCTTAATGCAGGTTCGCAAACTATTACAAACAATACCATCACAGTTGGTGTGCGAGTGCGAAAAACATTTACTACTGTGAAAACCAGCAATGCCAGCGCCCCGACTGATGCGGAACGCGACGAGGCTGCGCTCTGTCTGTACTATACGGCAGTGCGCGAGATCAAAAGACGCAATCCCAAAACACAGTGTTCTTTTGATGTTTTTTTGCCGCAACTGCCGCCCGTAAATGATAAAATCTGGGTCGATTTTACGGTGTATGAACGTATGTACGACGAGTATCAGGAAATATGGGAATACATACAAACATCTGAATTGCGTGGATGGTTTCGGATAACGTCTGTTTCTGCTAAAATTACAAGTAATGTCTCATCGTCGGATATGATCGAAGAACAAAAAACGGATGGACAGATATACGCAATAACCGTCACAGATGGTGACGATGCTGACATTTATGATGCCAATGATGTGTTGTTTTCTAAGCTAGATGAAAACGAACTTGAAGATGCTGCGGACGGGATCACCGGCGTAATCTGGGCCACATCGGTTGATGTTACATGGTTTGGTGTTGGCGGGAACTGTGATCGTGGTGGTGGTGCCGGGCCAAACAGCGGCAGGATATTCAGTTTTCCAATGCCAACCATTCCGGCTGGCGCAACGATTGTAGATGCGATGATCACTAACAGGTCTGACTCAACGACACAATGGATTGTATTAACCAATGCAGCATTACCGGCCACCAATTATAGCATCTGCTCAAGCGGTTCAGGACCTGCGAATTGGGGAGTTGGTGACAACATTACTTATCGAGCAACTTATGTGTTTAGGTAGGAGTTAATCATGGTGCTTGGCGATTGTGTGGCATGGAACAGTCTTTTTCCTCTGGGAGATGGTTGTGATGTACTTGATAAAATAAAACGGGCAATGTTGTTGCTTGATACATCTATCTGTGGCGGCTGCGTTGCAGAACTGGATGCCGCTGTTCTTCCGGCTGCGTTTTTGGCGACCGGTTGGGGTGGTGATGCCCCGGAGCTGTGCAACGTCTTGTGGGTGTTTCGTAGCGACGGCAATATTTATATCAGTTGGGATTACGGAATAACATGGCAACTGATTTTTGGCGGCACAGGTGCGTCGGTGAGCAGTGTTATTTTGACTGACATAACCAACAATTCCGGTGCCAATTTGATACAGGGTGATGTTGTTGTCTGGGATTACACTCTGGATAAGGCTGTGAAAACTACGACGCAACTGGACCATCCCGATATTGCAGGTGTGTGGCAAAGCGCTAACACATTACACGGCAATACAGGCCAGATGATGGTGCTCGGTATCATGGATGTAGACTGTGATATGGCAATGAGTCGCGGTGATAAAGTAATCACATCTACGACTGCTGGAGAAGGAACTGCTGCTTATAGCGGTCATGTAATCGCTATTGCTCTGGAAAATACAGGCGCTGCCGGATTTTGTGAATGTTTTGTGGCACCACAATTTATGCAGACCGGCGCATTGTACACCCACGAGTTGGCTGCAGGCGTTGGTGCACCGGCAATTGTCGCCGGGGTATGGACTACGATTCTTTACAATACCCTTAAATACGATCCTCACAGTCTGGCTGTACTGGCCGCAGGACAGTTTACACTCGATGCCGGGGTCTATGATATTGTTGCGGGGCACGATTCCTATCGCTGTGGCAATACAGCTTTGCGGTTGCAGAACGTGACGACCGCTGCAACACTGGTTGATGTTTGCCACTGGATACAACACCAAACGACTAATGTCTGGTCTGAACATGTTCATTTAGCAGGGACTTTTGTGTCTAATGGAACTGATTTATTAGAAATCCAGATCATGGCATCAATATTTGGTGGAGTTGGATCACAGGGGAATGCCTGTACGCCTCCAAATGGTGGAAATGAAGTGTATGGTTACGTTCATTTCGTCAGGAGATAAATATGTCTGGTGGTGACTGTTTAGTAAAAAGCAATCTTTTTCCAGTAGGGTACGGATGTGATGCCATTGATAGGATCAAAGCCTTTTTTTTGTTGATGGATACAGCCGTTTGTGGAAACTGCTGGAGAGAGCTTAATGCTGCTGTTGCGTTGCCAGATTTTATAACCGTTGGTTGGGGAGGCGATCCCCCGGAAATGTGTAATGTTTTATGGGTGTTTCGCAGTGATGGCAATATTTATGTGTCTTGTGATTACGGTGTTACATGGACGCTGATTTATTCGCCTGCTGGACCAGCGCTGGTAACACAGATTATCGTCAGTGAAATCACAAACAACTCAGGGGCAGCTTTACTTAAAGGTGATGTCGTTATCTGGGACCCGACAATTTACAAAGGGGTTACGACTACAACACAGATTGACCACGCTGATATTGCCGGTGTATGGTACAGCGCCAATACACCGCATGGCGGATCAGGCGAGATGCTTGTGCTTGGCATTACAGATGTTGATTGTGATGCTGCTGTAACTCGTGGGGATAAGTTAGTCACGTCTACAACTGCTGGCGAGGCTACCTCTGCGTACAGCGGGCACGTAATAGCGGTTGCTCTCGAAACTACAGGTGGAGCAGGGTTTTGTGAGGCGTTTGTTTCGCCACAGTTTTTGCAGACGGGTGCATTGTACACTCATGAAACAGCCGCCGGTGTAAATGCTGGCGCGACCGTCGCTGCAACGTGGGTGACATTGCCGTACAATACGCTAAAATATGATCCACACAATCTGGTTGCGTTGGCCGCAGGGCAGTTTACGCTTGATGCTGGCGTATATGACGTTGATATAGTGCATGATTCCTATCGCTGTGGAGACACCGCTTTACGATTACAAAATGTCACAACAGTTACAACTTTAATTGATGTCTGCCATTGGATACAGCATAATACAACCAGCATTTACTCCGAGCATTGTCATCTGGTGGGGACTTTTGTTTCTAACGGGACAGACTTGTTGGAGATACAAATGATGGCATCGATCAACTGGGCTACCGGACAGGGAGCTGCTTGTACTCCACCAAATGGCGGAAATGAAGTTTACGGTTACGTTAGATTTGTCAGGAGGTAATCATGACAGATTATTTGATTGTAATAGCACAACTGGTCGATGAGGGTTATTTTACCGGCTGGGAGGAAGATGAGCGCGAAATCGGTGTGAACGGTCCGCCTGACGATTACGATTCAATTGACTGGCGCGAGACAGAATTCACCGCACCGTCACAGTCCACTCTGGATGATGAATGGTACAATCATCCAGAAAAGTATGATCGCGTGCTGTTTCGTATTGTACCGTTGCCTGATGGTCGTTGGGAAATCACCCCAACAAAACCATACAATATTGATGGCGCAACAGAAGTAACCTTAACGGTGAATGGCATCCCCCTGCCCTCTCCAACCACTCTTGGTGATGCCGTCATACTTGATCCATCGTCCAATGTGAAAATTGGGGTGTTGGAAAATTATCCGCATGTTGAAGAGATGATAAGGATTTAGTGATGGCACAACTGACAGAAAAACAGATTATGAGAGCATTACAATCAGTGTTCATACTGGTTGAGGACGCGCCCGGTGAGTACAGCGCCGAACTTGAGATCCCAGGTGGTTACACTCTGGGGGACCTGAACAACATCTTTAAAAACACAGATGTTTGGGATGCCTTGCCCTCTTTAGAAAAGGGAGAGGTGCTTTACGCGCTGGTGCGTTTGTTGGCTGCAGCGATTATGATACTTTCAGAAGATTAAAGTATTACGCTGATTATGCTGTTGCAACTTTATGTGTTATAATAACACTGTGCTTTTAAGTTCTTTTAAGGCAATAAAATGGATGAGGATATTGTAGTATCACAATCAAAAATAGAGGCTATTTCACCTGATCCAGACAAGGCTCCGGTTACTCATGCTGAACTGGCACAGACAGTCAAACCTTTTCTTACCAGAACACAGGTAATGGAAATTGTTGATCAAAGAACTGAACCTATTTTAAAGAGTGTAAAAAAAGTCTCGGAAGAATTTGGTGAAATGACAAAAACGATTAACGCTCTGACTAAAACAATCACTATGTTAACCGGGCAGGTTGAGATTTTGACCCAACAGCGCAATAGCGATATTGAAAGACTCCAAAGGGAAGCGGAAAAACTGAGTAAAGGACATGAAGAACAGGGCGAGCGACTTGTTTTTCTTGAGTCGTGTCAGGAAAATATGCAAAAGATCACTGACAGAGTTACAGCAGCCCTGTTTGGCAGCAACAGCACTCCAGGTATAAGTGAAACCTTGCGCATACAGGGGAACGCTCTTGGTATGGTGAAAAAAGATATTGCCGAGATAAATCAATCTCTTGTAGGTGTTGTGCAATTTGCCGAAGATGTTAAAACAACTCTGAGCAGAACAAAAAAATTTATTACAAGTTGGAGATTTTTAGTTCCGTTAGGCGGTAGCACAGCAGCAATCATAGAAGCTATATTCGATTTGCTTTAAGGAGTGAGTATGGACATCCAATGGACGCTTTTAATTGCCATGTCCACTTCAGTATGGACTTTCACCCAGATATTGAAAGGGATACTGGACGGAATACTGGCAAAGGCCGGGCTTGAGATAGCCAGAGAGTTCCGCGACTATGTGTTGCTGATTATAGCAATGGCGGTCGGCATCCTCACCGTGGCTGCATCTGGCGACGGCGTAAGCATACTTGGCGACGCAGTGGTTCCGTTTCCGGAAGTGACGCATACTATTGTCACCGGGATCGCAATTGGCGCTGGCGCAAAGTTTTTGCATCTGGTGCGCGATTTTTCAGCTGTCGTCATGTCTTTTTTGAAGCAGAGGGTGTCGCTTAATGAATAGGTTGATAATCGCACTGCTATTGTTTCTGGCCGGATGCCGTGTAGCAGTTATTCAACCAATGACACCAACACATGAGGATGCTACACCTACGCAGGAACTGTCTCTGGAAGAATTGTGGGGGCCTGGAAATACAATCAACCCACACAGCGACAGCGATTACGCTTTGATCGCTGTTAATGAAAACAATGAACTCGATGCTGGTATTGCGGTGCGGGAAAAAGCCTGTACGGAAATACCGGACCAGTCTATTCAGCGCTGCACATGGGTTGAAACGCCGCTGCCATATGGCCTTTACCGGTGGTTTTTTGAAATGGTTGCAATTGATGGTGAGTGTGAGTTTTACGGTGCAGCTCCATATGTGCGTCAGGTAGAGAATGGTTTTTCTGTCGATATATCCGGCATGAGTGGTTTCGCTGGATTGGATTTGGTACACCAACAGGTGTATGGCGGCGCTGGCGGATTAGGCCGTTATGTCGTGGGCATGGAGTTTCTCTCTCACGAATTAACGCCATATGAACCTGGCATTTCGCTCACAGAGTCCATTGATAAAATCTGTTTTGTGATGGTCGATAATGGCTCAACCATTCGGCTGTCACCGCAACCATGGTCAGGCGAAACACCTGAATCGGCGGTTTATGTGTTGCAGTTTGAATCACCGCACTCTTTTTTGTTGCGTTGCGGTGTAAATTTGCGTTATGCTGGTATCAGTGGAGATGTTGTGTTTGACCGATTTTTTGTTGCGCCTGTTGGTCCTGAATATGGTTCTGAGGGGTATGTGACGACCGTCCCCTGATATTACGGATAGTCGTGCTGCTCATGTTTTCTCCGTAAAAAGTGCTCATACCTGCCCGTTGAGTACTTTTTATGTATATGTGAAAGCGCCGCCATGAGGCGGCGCTGGGAAGTTAACGAATCACCCGTAAAGGTGAAAGGTTCCGCCAAGTATATCACACCTTGGTGTAAACGGTGAATGATCTGTCTGCCGCCACTACCGCAGGATCACCGGCAACATCGACTGTTTGCAGACGCATCAACCATCCGTGCTCTGTATCCGGTGTGCCGTTCCACTGACCCTGCGCGTATCCATTTACGCCGTCTACCAGTGTGGTGATCAGTTGCGCTTCGGCCACCAGTAAAGGGCCAAAAGAAATCAGCGCTCCGGTATCGTCGAGAACGTCAAACCATGTGGTGCCGCCGTCGTCGCTAACCTGCATAGCCAGATACACAGCATCCATTGGGTTTGGGGTTTTGACCTGCATGTGTTCCATATCAGAGTCGATACGCCAGTCGGTTGAATAACTTTCGCCAAGCGCAATTTCAACTCCAACACGTGTGTATGTTCGTGCAGCTACGTCGTGAGACATGGAAATATTACTCCTTTTATTATTTGGTCGGGAGTGTAAGTATAATCGTTACACTGAGTCCAGTATAACAGAAATCGATTGTGGTTGCAAAACGATTAATTTGGAGGCCAGTGGGAAATATCTTTACCCATTCCGGTAACAGCGATAACTACTTCGGCAGTGGTCACAGCGTCCAGTTCCAGTTGCAGAAAACGTGATCCTTCGGCGTGTGAAAATATAAATTGAAACCCGTTGGGAGAAACAACAGAAGACCATTGTGTTGATGGGTCATCTCTTTCGTAAAGGTCTACCAAGTCATCTTCCGGGTTAACGGAAGCGTAGACATTCATTGCAGTTCCACCTGGAATTCCCCCGCTGTCGTCACAGTGGAGTACAAAAGAGCGGTAATTGTGTTTAAAATCCAATACGTTGCTTGTCATTGCTCCGAGAGCGATGGTCGCTTCTAGTGTTGTGCTTCTGTTAGCCATAATATGACCCTTGGATGATTAGCATTGCAATCAGTATAACCGAAACGGCCTGCATATCGCAAGCCGTTTCGGGTAAAGTAAATCTGCTCTCTGCAATGCAATACTATCATACTCGATAACAGAAAGTTTTACCATGCCACGGGCCGGAATAACCTTTATACCAGTGATACATGGCGTGGATGTTGGGGTTGGCCGTCCCTTTGCCGACAAAATGAATACGATTGGCGCTGACGTGCAGTTCATGTAATGGGATGTCGCGCCAGAGTCCGTTGTGCCGTTTGGCACTGGAGATAAAATCAAGCGGCAACAAAAAGTAAATGCTGCCCCCGGGTTTACACAATGCCCACGACCGCCGCACAAATTTTTCGGCCAGGTCGGGTATCAATGTGCCGTTTTGTTTGCCATATGGTGGATTGCCCACAACCAAGTCAAACAGTTCGTCGAACAGGCAACGGTCGCTCAAAAAGTCTTCGTTGCGCCAGACATCGTAATGGGCAGGTCGTTCTATCTCACGAATTTCCACACCGGTTACTTTGCAGCGGGGAAAATACTCTTTGACCCCCCTGCCCCACACGCCTGAGCCAGCGCCTGGATCAAGGCAACGGTAAAGACGATTGTAGAAAGGCAAATTCTTGAGAGCCGCGCGCACAAATTCAATCGGCGTTTCGTAGTGGTCGTTAACATCCCTTTCCGGCAGCTTGTCTAAGGTTTCGTTTGTTGCGTAAATGATAGGCATCATTTTTCTCCCATGTGAAAAACATCAACCTGCTTTCCTGATAGCATCATGTGTACCGGTAGAAGCCCCGTCCCAAAACGCGGCCAGCCTGTCACAGTTGTTGACGACATCACTGTTGCGCAACATTCCGGCAGCACGACCGTACCTCTCCCAGTCTGGACAAAAAACCCGGACATTAAGCCCGCGCTTCTTTCCGGCCTTTTCTGCTGCTTTGTCTACACCCCTGGCTCCGCCAGTGATGATGGTGTCTTCGGCTTTGAGCGTCTGGACGTATTTCTCTACTTGTTTGAGGGGAACAAAGTCCCGCGAACCTACGATTGCTACTCGCATGTGTCTGCCCATTCCGCCATGGCTTTTAAAACACCGCGCGTGAGATGACAATCGACCAGCGCGTCATGTGCACCATCCAGGCTCACTTTTAACTGGTCGGCGACCTCGGTAAGTTTTACCCATTTGAACGATTTATACCTGGCGTTCCAGTTGCCGACAAATTCACTGACCGGCTGCATAGCATCGATCCAGCGTTCGGGTCGGAACGGGGGTAGTTTTGCTGTTTCGCAGTGGTACTGCAATATCTGCGAATCGTAGTTGGCGTTGTAGATTACCACCATTTTGCCGTTGATCAGTGGTTTTAGTTCAGGGTAAATCTCGGCAAATGTAGGAGATGATGCCACGTCATCGTCGGTGATTCTGTGAATTTTGGTGGACTCCGGTGGAATTGGTTTGCCGGGGTTCACCAGTTGGTTGATCAGCACCTTCCCGTCGTGAGATAGGATGCCGATCTGTACAATGTCGGCGCTGTCGGGAAACTGGCTGGTTGTCTCCAGATCGAGATAAATCAATCCCTGATAACGTGTCAAGGCTTTGGACCAACTTGCTGCACTTCGTTTCATGTCGTCAAACCAGCTTGCGGGGGGCATATCTTTTCTCCTTTTCTAACTTGATTACTTGTTCCTATACTTTCTCATGTATTCTCTATTGTATTTTCTTCTGTTTTTTTTCACGCCTGGTCTCTGCTGGCAGTAGATTAACCGCCATACCTATACCTCTCCTCCATTCCCCTGATAAGGGTGATTTAACTCAGTAAATTCTAACCACTCCCGGATCGCCACAGCCAGTGGAAACACCTGCGCCGGAACAACCGCATTGCCCAATGCTTTCAATCTCTTCGCCCTATACGGCGACGAACCCGATACCCGCGGTGGCTCCCACGATTGCTGTTTTTCGCCCGGTCTGGCGGGCCATCGTCTAACAATGTCCACCCTATCGGGAATCCCATTAGTGCCTCTACGAAATCGGGGTTTAATCGTTCTCCTGGCTTTGACGCGACCTGTACATTTAGTTGAAGTTTGTTTGTTTTGCCCCACCTGGATTGGGGGGGCGTTTTCTTTTGAATCTTGTACCATTGGCGTGCGCCATAGTTTTACGACTTCGGATAGACGGGCGAAGGATTGCCCACCATTGTATCTCTGCCGTATATTCCCCGTCTGGGTGATATGTATCTTGTCCGCGCGACCATTCATTTTCCCCGCCACGCTGAACGGCTGACACGGGAACCCCGCTGTAATCACATCTACATACGGCAGATTTGTGATCAATCATGTAAAACAAGCTCCGCTATCACACTCACCTTGTCCCCAATCAGGAAAGGGTAAGTGGTACTGCAACCCTACCGCTTGCTTGAGTGGTTTCAGGTCGGGATGAATATACACTTGTCCCCGCTTCAGGTCTGCTAATTTTAAGTTGATGTATTGCTCAACTAATACCGCTCGCCTGAATAATGCCGGATTGTAAGCCCGCATCCGTAACCATTCGTTCCGTTTGGTAAAAGGGCAGAAATAACAACTGGATTTTGGCGGTGTTGGTAATCCCGCTTTAGATATAATACGATGACAAGTGTTTCGATTAATTTTTAAATCTATTAAAGGGTGTTCCATTTTTTGCCAAAACCCTAATTTCTTTTTGCCGATGGTATCCTTCCAGAATTCACCCTTCACTCGTGTATACTCATCTAAACTGATGCCTAGCCCCGTTATGCAATGCGTATACCCGATTTTTTTTATGTGCTGATTAATGGGTACTATCTTAAAATCATAGGTGCAAGCGCGTGTTCCAGGCGGAGAACCATTGCCACTAAATACCGGAATAACCATGCTCCGGTGCGTTCGGTAAATGTATTGCAGCAATGTCTCGGCCCTTTTTCTAGTTGTTTTTTGTACCTCTACTAACCGTATCCCGTGTTTTTCCATATATGGGCGGGCATATCTATTGATGTATTCAAGCGTGGCAGGATTCTCGCTATCGTTACCGACGTTGGCAAAGATAAAATAATCAAACGGTTCTATTTTGCCTTGGGCTTGCAGTACCATCACAGCATTGGATTGTACGCCACCGCCGTAGTTATATATTCGTACAGGTTTTTCTGGCATAATTTACCTTTCTCAACTTGACTACCTATAATCGTTATGATATGTAATCAACTCTCGTTGTTTCCAAATAAACTAAGCTGCACATCGCCATCATCCCCTACCGGTGTAGGCTGATAAGGGTCAAAGTCCGCTATTCTGCGTTCTGCCATTTCCACATACTCCGGGCTAATATCACATCCAATGTAATCGCGCCCGTGCCTGATGGCGACCAGCGCCACGGTCCCGCTTCCCATAAATGGGTCGAGCACTAGGCCCGGAACAAAGCCCGCATCGCAGTCGCAGGTCGGGCGAAAGCCGGTGGTGGTAGATTCGTGTGGCTTGACCATTTTCCCAGAAGCAGCCGTATTGCCATATTTACCTAATAATTTCCCCCGATTTGACCGCTCTATTATCATTGGTGACACTTCCACCACCCGCACAACCGGCGCTCCGCACTTGCTGCACACTTCACGCGGGCATCCCGCCAGCAGGCAAGGTTCGACTAGTTTCTGGGGAAATGCAGCAAAATGCGCACCGCTGTAGGGTTGCGTGGCGACTGTCCAGACTGTGCGCCTGTTGCGGCGTGGATATGTCTGGCTGCCGGGCCGAACCCCTGCAATCACCTCAGTCGGAAGACGTTTATTGCCATTTTTAGACCTTGCTTTTCGATTGTCTTCTGGATAGGTCGATTTCTCCCGCACCGCATCAGCATCATAAAAATATCTTTCCCGCTTGGTCAATAAAAAAATATATTCGTGCGACTTGGTCGGCCTATCAGTCACGCTCTCCGGCATCGGATTCGGCTTGTGCCAGATGATGTCGCTCCTCAACCACCAGCCATCCTCCCGGAGCGCAAACGCCAGCCGCCACGGCTGCCCCACCAAATCTTTCGGTTTTAATCCCGTGATGACTTTGCCCCGTCCTATACCACTGCTCCCATGCAATCCCGACGCATGTTTTCCCCCGGTACTGCCCCCCCATTTCCCATCGTTGGCGTAACAATCCCCCATATTCAACCATAGCGTGCCCGTAGGTTTCAACACCCGCCGCACCTCACGAAAAACGGCAGTCATCTTCGCCACGAACTCCCCCACCGTCGGCTCTAATCCCAACTGCCCCGCCACACCATAATCTCGCAGTCCCCAATAGGGCGGACTCGTAATAACACAATCCACACATTCATCAGGCAACGAGCGCAGATAATCCAGCACATCAGCGCATGTTATTTTGTTACGAACAATCGCCATGGTTCTGTCTCCAGATTTTTTGCCACCAGTCTCGTATTTTAAGCAGGTACTCGGTGGATATGCCGCCGGTCAACATGTGCAGGGCAAGCATCAGATGGGTGAGCAAACCGTGAATGATATTCTTTATAGACCTTAACATTTTTTCCCTCCAATCAGTTTACGGTTCAATCGCAACCGCCGCCGTTTCACTACATGGTGATTGTCATACGCATCAATCACCAGCGCCGTTGCGAATTTCGCCGAGACAATGCAGCGACCATCCAATCGCCGAACTGGATCACATTGCATCCCTCGTAAACGGAGATCGGTCAGCCCATCACCAAGGTATGTGTAACGCATGTTCTACCTCACCACCTCGATAATTACGCGAATTATTAGTGCCAATACAACCCCGCACCATACAGGTGCGAACCACAGGTATCCGCTACGGTGCGCCTTTTTGCCTGTCCGGTAGCTTGTGTCTGTCGGTTTTGGCCTGCCCCGATAATTCGTAACACATTCACAACACAAAGGAATACTGGGTGATGAGTGTTTTACCGTTAAACACGCTTCTCTTTTTTTACAAACCACACATTTAGTCATAGTGCACCTCTACTGTACTACTTCAAACATAAGCTGGTCTGATTTGCGGCGCATTTTAACGTAGTTGGGCGCAGCCGCCATGCTGTTTTTCATCACTGCGATGATGACGTTGCCGGTTGGGTACGGTTCACCCTGCTCGTTCAGCAACAGTTCATGAACGGTTTTCCCCCGTTTTTCTACAGGTTCGCGCAAATATTCGGGATTCATCGACACAAACAGGTTAAAGATGTCTCCCCTGCCCCAGTTCATGTCCTGGACACCGATGAAGCGGCCACTGCCATCGCTCCGGGCTTTTTCTTCGGCGGCTTTATTGACCTGCCCGACGATCAGGGTGAACAGGTTGGCTTTGGCCGAGACCTGTTTGATATGTTTTTGTTTGGCTTCTTCTTCGTTGCGCGAAAAAGTGTCCAATCCGGGCAGGGCCTGGAGATAGTCCAGAACTGCAATACGGCAGGGCAAACCCTGTTTGCGCAGGGTTGTGGCAGTGTCGGCAATATATTCCATTCTACGGCGCAATTCGGACAGTTCTCCTGATTCGTTGTTGACGAACTGTTGCTGGCCTTTTTGAGACTGGATCAGTTTTGCGAACTTGACTAATTTTTCCATCCGTTCGTTTTTGATTTCTTTCGCCATTGGCAACACCGGTTCCAAACCCTGTTGTTTGCGGTGAATGACGTGCATATGCAACAACATATCCATGTAGGTGATTTCGCCGCCGCTGAGTTGTTGGATGTCGCGCATAATCGATTCGGGAGGCAACCATTCCGGTTTGTCGGAGATGGGGTACTCGTCGATAGACAGCCAGTACCGGATCATTTGTTCAATCATGGTAGTTTTGCCCACGCCGGTCCCGCCCACCAGAGCCGCCGCTTTACGCATTGACAGCACCTGACAGTACCCTCCCAGGTGCCACATTTCCGGGATCGGCCACACAATCGGCGCTCCGAACACGTCAAAATTTCCTTGCAGCGCCTTGAGCAATCCGCTAACCGCATCCGGCGTGCTCATAACAGGTTTGACGGCGGCGGGGTCGAGTGTGGGGGCGGCATTACTTTTTTTGTTGTTTTTATGCCACTCGGCCACACGTTTTTTACGGTAATCCAGCCATGGTTCCACTTTTAAAGCGGAAGCGATCTGATCCCATGCGTTTTCAATGTCCTGTATACCGCAGGAACACTGCGGTTTGCCGTAACCGCTCTCATCATAACTGATGCGGAAGCTGGGGTGTTCATCTTTGTGAGAGGGCAACGGACAATGCCAGCGTTCTACGCCTCCCTCTTTTTTAGCTGATGGTCCCAGCGCGGTTACAACCAACCCGATCCAGTCCTTCATGAATTGTTTGAAGTCTGGTTGCGGCGCGATCGTAGGAGGGCCTGGCGAAGACGGTGGTACGGGATCACCGTTCCACAGGACTGCTTCCAGTTCCTCGACCTTTACGGTGTTAATCAGTGCCAGTTTAAAATCTCCGGGTTGAAACTGCACCTGTTGCCAGACAGAGTTGACATCGTTGCCGCTTTTTTCCACAATCGGTCCGGGAACCTGATAGACGGCCAGTTTTATCCCGCTGGCCAGCAGCAGGTGGTGCAGCTTGGATGCTGCCCGGCATCCGGTCAGGTCACGGTCGGGATAATAACGCACCTGTTCAACGCCCAGTTCTTGCAGGTCGGCGACCAGCGTTTGCGGGACGCTGGTTTCACCATTCAACCAGCACAATACATTTCTGATTCCGGCGGCGATGAAGGTGAGCACGTCAGGTTCTCCGGCTGCGATATGTAAAGTGCCAAGGTGTTCTGCGATGATGGTTTTGATGTCGGGCAGGTGATAATAGGGATGTTTGCAGCTTTGAGGCCATGCGTATTTAAGTTTGTCCGATTTGGGATCGAACGATTTCCAGCGGGTGCCAACCTTTTCCCCGTCGAAATTAAAGATCGGGTAATTACATCCCGCCAGACCTTTATATGCAGGAGTGACGATTTCCCAATCCAGTTCAATTGAGGCTTCCAGTATTCCGCGATCTTTACGGCTTTTAGGCGGGTTCATGTTTAACCTCCGCTTCCGGCAGCGCCGGGGGTGACGTGCGGTTGGCATCAATAGCTGCCATTAGTTCGGCAGTGTCTGGACATACCTCAGCCGCCGGTGGATTTTCCTTGAGAGCTGCCTGCCTGTGGTTCAACAGAGCGCGTGGGGTGAAAAAGTTAAAGCGCTCATCGCAGTAGTTGTAATAAGTTTTTACCATGTCCGGGGTGTCTCCGAGCTGGCAGAGTTCAGATGCCGTCTGTTGCACAAACTTTTTTTCAGCACTGGTCAGTTTGGTTTTCCAGACCAGATTAATTTCATCAGCAGTCATGTTCGGGTTAGTCCAGTTAAAACTGTGGGTGATGGCGTTTTTCATAGCGGTCATACTTTTTTTGTTTACGGAAACGCCTATAGATGTACTACTTTTAATACTTGTACTACTTTGGGTTGACTTAATAGAACTTACTCCGGGTTGTATGTTCGGCTTAGTAGAACTTACTCCGGGTTGTATGTTAGACTTAGTAGAACTTACTCTGATTGTGGATGATCCGCGTTCCATATCCCATTTTATGGATGTTAATATGCTGGCTAACAGGGCATAGTCCGGCGACTCAAGCGTTTTAAGCAGCGTCAGGTGTGCTTTTAACACTTCCGGTTTTCGTCCAAAGTGAATGGTGGGGGTAAACTCGTTTTCGCCGACCTGTAAAATCCCGGTGATCTGGTACACATGGCGATTTCCGCGTGGTTCCCCCTGGATCCGTTTGTCTGGCGGCACGAGCAACAGCCCGTGGTTGTTTTTCCACCATTTGGTCGCGTCCCCGATCACTGATTTGCAGACTCCGACCTCTTTGGCGAGCGTGTCCTGCGTCGGCCACGCTCGCAGGAACTGGTTGCAGTGCAGGTACAGGATGGTAAAAAACCATCCACGACATTGTTGGGCTTCATCTCCACGACCGCCCAGCAGATGCCCGTGGGAGCGCAGGGTATACGAAATGGGTAATGATGGCATATCAAATATCCTTACAATGTGCGCATAACAATTGATGATTGACAAACTGGCAGGTCAGGTCAGGCTGGTGGATGAGATTCCCGCAATTGTCACAGGGGGTATCCAACAAAGACAGTATACCAATATCGGGCACCCATCCATCGTCCCAGAATGCGTGTGTTATCCTGGATGCCAGTGCTGTATCGATTCTGTCCGGGTAAATCATCAGGTTAACGTTGTTGATGGTTATCCACTGGACATCGGTAGCTGTCGGGTTATAAAAATCGTGTTTGCCGGTGAATCCCCACATGCGGTAGGGGTGAACAAAACTCCACCGTGTATCAATGACCAGCACAACCGGCAGCGGGCGGATTGGCAGGGGGCACAGGAACATGGGAGCCTCCACCAGCTCCACGTTATGCGACCGGGGACGTTTTGGCAACTGTTGTACAAATGAAACCAGCGTGGTCACAATGTCGGGGTGCATCTTATACCACGACATGCTGTAGAGCGTGCAGATGCCCCAGTCGGTCTGGACGGCTTGGGAAAAACAAAACAGATTTCGCTTGCGCAGGTCGCGTTCGCGGCTTTTGCCGTAAAACTGGAGCATGGCGGTATCCGCGTTAAAACGTGTGATTTCAGCGTAACAGTCGCTCATGGCGCATTCTTTCGCAACATTCTGGAGACGTGCCCCTGTCCCAGCGTTTCGATCAGGTCTGCCAGTTTTTGCAGGGTCAGGCCGGTGAACATTGTATCCAGGTCGAGTAAAACTTCATCCGGTTCATCCGGGTCAAATATTTGCAGGAACAGACCGCAGGCATGGTCTTCTCCCCACGCGATTTCGTAGTTGATACCGGGTAACAGGACCACTTCCTCTACGGTAGTTTCCTGTTCGGGGGTGAAATAAAACGTGTCGCGGCTCATGTTTTAGCCTTTCATTTTGGCAGCAAGTCAAAATTCCCGCACTCGCAAAAGTTGTCTAAAAGGGTGGTTCGCCTTCTGGTATTTTGGCGGTTTCCGGCGCTGGTTTTTTCTTAGCTTCGGCGATGCCGGATTCGATTTCTTCGCGCACGACATTCCATGCGTCGCGCCAACCGGTTTTGGTTTTGATATGGTCCATGTCGATTTGTTTGGCTTTCAGGCGGGTTTTGATGTCGGCGCGGGTTAGTCCGGCGCGTTTAGCCAGGTAACAAATAGCGCTGTCGATGGCTTCATTGGGGTTGGTCAATCCCTCAAATATTTTTTCCTCCATCATCTTTTTCCAGCGCCCGGTGAACCAGTATCCATCCGCTTTACCTTCTTTGACGCAGATCACCTTTTTAACAAAGGGGATGACGAACTGGTTGAGGGCCTGCCCGGTAGACGGCACTTCGTCGGGGATGGCATTCTGGTCGGGTGCGGGTTGCGCTGGTTGATTTGATTGTTGCGTTGCGGGGGCATGGTCTTCCATATCAACCGTGAATCGCGCCGACAACATTGCGATTGATTTAGCAGCCTGCACCAGTGCTCGTTTGTCGGCCATTTTGCGGATGCTGTTGACGGAATCGAAAACTACCATGGGATCGTTTATTTTGCCAGGCGGGGGTTGCGATGTAATGCTTTCGGTGTTGTAGGGGAAGTTAGCGCCGCAACCTCCGGTTTTTTCCCAGCAATACCATCCCAGTTCAGCGTCGGGCGGATCGTTGGATCGCGGTTTACTGCGCCGAATATTTTCCGCCCCGCAGGTCGGGCAGGTGAGCAGCCGGTCGCGCCAGTAGTTGGGTTCGCGGCTGTTGCACACGCCGTTGCCACGCGCCACCACGGTGCTACTTGCTGTTTGCACCAGTTCACATTCGACCTCATAGGCAAAATAGGGTGCGTCGGGGGTATGGTCGCGGGTTACGTGTACCAGATTATACTTGGGAGCCAGTCCCATTAGAGTGAGAACAACCTCGGCACCGGCCTGGTAGAGCGTTGGTTTTTTGGTGTTGGGCACGATGCCGTAATGCACGTCTTCGGCGAACACGCGGTTGATCAGGTCGTCAATTGCGTCGCGCATGGTAACAGCGCGGTTCACGGCCTGCATTGGCGTTTCGTCGTTGTGCGGTACGATGGTCAGGCAGGTGGCCGGTTCTTCTTCTTCAACTGCAACTTCAATTACTTGGGTATCATCCATTAGCTGATCCTCCGATCACTGTTTCCAATACCTGTCGTTTTTTGTCGGTCGGTAATTGCGGCAGGGGCTGGTCTGGGTACATTATTCTACGAATAGCCAGCAGCCCCAGCGTGATAATTTCGCGGTCCTTAAAACCGCGTGTGTGCAGTTCATCCAGCGTGTTTATGGCTTCGGTTTCCATATCCACGCCTTTTTTAAGTCGAGCCTGCACAAAACGGTTGCGGTCATTGTCAGTCATATAATGCCTCCAGCATATAATGCAACCAGCGTTAATGCTGGTTTGCCAGTGCCATTCTTAATCCACCTGCTGCATTCATGTCCATTAGCCGGACACCCTTCAGGGTTTCGACAGCGCTGTGGTCAAAAATCAGGTCCCCGTACATTTGGCGCAGGTGTTTTTGAATGAGAGCTGCCCCGCCGCCAACCACAATCACGCTGCGGCAGGTACGCGATGCCTCATACCCTGTATCGATGATGACGTTGGCGACCCAGTTGGCGTACAGGTTGCAACGTGACTCAAACATACGTCCCAGCTTGACCGTATTTTGTGGGCCGTACAACTGGCAGTCCTGTTTACACTTGTCACAGGGGTTGCGCGATTTCGATGGGAAACAGGTTGATTTACGTTTCAACCAGCGCCGCAAAACCTCATCGATGTCACACCAGTTAAAATGGTCAAACTGTGAGCTTTCTCGTTGCAGGTCGCGCAAAACTGGCAACAGGACGTGGGATTTGATTCCGCCGTCGGTGCTGGTTTGAAACGCTTCCGGGTTAAACTGCCCGTCCTGGATGATGAAATGATCGCTGGTCAACACGCCAAGGTCAATCACCAGATTTCTGCCGCTGAGAGCATTGGTCGGCACCTGCTCGCCGTTTTCATTGAGCACAAAACAGGCGATTGCGCCCAATCCTTCGGGCCATACTGTTACCGACCTGTAGGTCCACGTGCGCGGGTTTTTGTCGCGCTTGAACTGAATATAGGCTCGGTGGTCCAGGAACTCTTTTTTGATTTTGTTTTTTCGTCGGGCGTATACTCCGGGCGGGCAGAATACGGTCAGGTCGATGGGTTCGGGCTTCACGTGGAATTTTTGCATAATTTTGGCGATGGTTACGTCGGTCAAAAACATATGTACGCCGTCGCCATAACGCAACAGCGACTGGTGCATTTCGACTCGGCGGCGCGAGATACGCATTACGTCGTCGCCTACTACAAACCTGCCTTCAGGGGTTTCAACCCATTCAAATGACAATTCACGTTTGCCCAGTCCGAGACTGTCTCCGGTGACACTGGCGCGGATACTGGGCAATTGGAAACCGTGGATACGGCCTGAATTGTCTCGGACAAACACGTTACACATCCCGTTTCCGGTGTCAGCGCTGCCGATAATCATTATAAACTCCTCATCTGGTCTAAAAAGCTGGTTGAAGTATCTGCGGTATGTTGTTCCAGGGAGGGTGTCTCTACAGGCGAAACATCCGGCGGAATCGGACGCGCTCCGTTCAGGTGTGCGCGTAAAAGCGGGAACAGTTCAAAAAGAACGGATGTATCACCTGTTTTGAGCGACAGGTACAAAATCAGCGCGTCTCTCAGGGTTGGTGCAAACAAGCGTGACTCCATCAAAGATTTGATTTCCGTATACAATTTGAGTTGTTCCGGTTTGTCGGTGTCTAACCAGAATTTAACCATCATTCTCACAATACCCTCTCCCAGAGTATATAGAGTATATACCTTATACATAATAACACGGGGTTTGGGGTTTGTCAAACAATCTGCTATAATTAGTTGTGACAATTGGCACATCTGGGAGGTTAGATTATGGCAGCAATGCTGCAAATAGTTCCAAAAACTTTTGCCCAACACGACAAAATTGTGGCGCAGGGGATTACGGCCTTTGATGCCGGGATGGAGTCGTTGATTTATATTCTGGATCACGAGTTGTGGGATGGTGAGTATGACAGCGAGACCGCGTACCTGCGGGAGGTCGCTCTCCGCCACGAAAAATCGCGTACATGGGTAATCCGGCAGGTGTCTATGGCGCGGGGCAAATCGACAGTGGGTAAAGAGTATGAGGACCTGCTGCTCGAATCGCACTGGCGCGAGTTGCAAAAATTTGACACGGAACACCTGACATCCATTGTGCAGACGGTGATCAACCGTTACGGAGGCATTACGGCCTCGCGCATCCGGCGCGTGGGTGAGGATATGGCAATGCAGGCTCTGGGCAATTCGAGCGAGCTGGACATGGCCGACCAGGAAGCTCGTGAACGGCAGAGGGAACACATTGCCCAGTCTACCGGGTTCACCCGCGAGGTCATTACATCCTGGTGCAAGTTGTCGGAATTGCCGCTGCGCCAGTTGCGCCAGTTGCGCCAGCAGTCTGACGTGTACATTACAATATATCGGCAAGTCCCAACACCTCCAGCGCCTCTTGCGCTGATTTAACCACGGCAACCTGCCCGTTCCATTCGGCGTGCCACTGCTGCTGTCCTTCCGACAGTTTGCCGTATTTGCCTGATTTAACTTCCATCAGATAGTTCTGGCTCCTCCAGCCGACCAGCAGGTCGGGGATGTCCTTATCATCCAGTTGTGCGACGGTCGCTCCGATAGCTCGCAGGGTCTGGATGATGTCCCTTTCGGCGCTGTCTCGTTTGGGTGCTTTACGGGGCATTGTGATTATCCTTTCACATAAAGGGGCACTGGTGTGCCCCCCTTTTTCGTCGGTGCGGCTTACAGCGGTTCTGGCATATACTCGCTGAGGTCGCGTTTGATGGTGGTCTTCTGGATGGTCCTGCGCGTGATTCCGGGCAGGGTTCCTTCGGCCAGCACCTTAGCCGCCTTTTTATAGGCGGTTTCGTCGAGTTGCACCTTGATCCACTGTCCCTGCCCGATGGCGTAAGGCAGGGCGACATCTGTATCGACCTGCACCTCATCGAATGTTTTGATGGTCAGCGCGGGGTGTGGTCGTGTTGTTTCCGGTTTTTCCGGGTCATACTGGTCCATCGCCAAAACACGTAGCAGGTCTTCGGTTTCTAGCACACGTTCCCGGAAGTATTTTGCTCTTTCGCGGAAATAGGCCAGGTTCTGGATTGTGGCTTCAAAATCGTTCATGGGTTTGCTCCTGTACATAATTGGTCCGGTAATTGATAGTGATAATGCAACGCAATTCGGGAAACTCGCCGTAACGTACTACCTCTTCCGGCGAAAAGTCCGACCGGTGTTTGATAGACAGTCCGGTCATAAATCGACCCTGGTCACTACCCACCATACGGCCCATGATGCCGCCAGCGCGAACGGCAGCTCGCATGGAGTCAAAAAAAGCCTGGCTGTTGTTGATCTCACTGAAGCACAAAAAGCTGATCGATCCGTTCCAGAAGACGGGGGAAACCCTGTCCTGCTGGACATGGGCCTGCACCTGTGCTTCAATCATGGTCGCCGACGAGTTTTTGCCGTAAGGGAATTCTATGGTTCTTTCAGTCATGGTCGCCGTCCCCCATGGTCTCGTTAAACCGGAAGTTTTCCCCGTTGATTTCGCGGATCAGGTCGTTAAGAATGGTGACAACTTTAGCCTCAAAGTAGGGGTGGGTGTATTTGCCGAACAGGGTGAAATTGGTATGCTCCTCCATGTCGTCGGTCGTCTCAAAGATGATGTAGGCTACCGTGTAGCGGTACGAGTATTTGCGGATTGTCATTTCGGCATCCACCCACGGGTTGATATGTGGCAGAATCAGGTCGTCGATGTCGGCTTCCAGGAATTCGTCAAATTTAGGCGGCGGTTTATACTTCTGCCACTTCAGGGTGTCCAGGTCAACTTTGGTCAACATAAGACACCTCTAGGGTGCACCCAGACAAATCGTTTACGGCGTTTGTGAAAGGACAGCAGTTTTGCGTCCGGGGAGGCTTTAGCCACGGTTTTTGCTGTAGCCACAATCAGTTTCCAGTCGCGGTCTGACAGGCGGTGGCCGGGCGTTTTTTTCCTGGCTCGCGCCAGCGTTTTAGCCGGTCGTTTATCGTACATCTCGTAATTCCTCCAAAATCCAGTCTAACAGGTCGGAAGCTGAATCAAACTCTCTCACCAGCGCCCACGGGTACTGGTTGTCCGGGTCTTCCGGGTCAGCGTTGTCAGAATAGAGTGAGATTGAATTGGAAGTCAGGCGCAACTGGTAGTCCACGAACCGGGGCAATTGCGCAAGCTGTTGTTGTAATTGTACAACATTAACGTCGGTTTTCATTGCAGCCGAACGGTAGAGGGGTTGGTAGTTGCGGCGGGACTGGTCAAAACGCATGAGCGTGTATGACATTCCCATATTATCGAGAGCGTCCGTAGTTGCGATTGTGACCTCTGTTAATCCGGTGTAATACAGTTCAACGTCCACGTCAGGGTGTTCCAGCGCCCATTTTCTGGTCGCGTGGTAAGCCTCAGCGTAGGCTTTTTGTCCGTGGGATTGGATGTCTGACAGCAGGTATTCGTCAACTGGCATATCGTGGCGGGCGCTGATGGTTCCGAGTTTAATGGTAGGCATTAAATTCCTCCTCTATGCTGTCCGGGCGTTCGCCCAGCAGGAACATCCGGCGCGGGTAGGGGCGTGTCTGCAGACTAAAGCGGATGCCCAGGATGGTGAATCTGCGTCTGAGCGAGTAGATTGAGGCGATTTGATACAGCGCCTGCCACACGTCCCACGTAACGATACGGCGCGTGTTTTTCCAGCTGGCATACTGGTAGACAACCGTGAAGATGGGATAGGTGAACGTCCCGTCTTCGTTGTCGGTATGGGTGAGGGGCGGTTCGTCATCCATTATGTTATCGTCAACGAAACCGCCGGGTGTCAGTTTAAACATCCTCATCCTCCACCATGTCCTCCAGTTCCAGTATCCACCATGTACAGCGGCGGCCACAATCGTGACACTGCGGGTTGTGTTCGTGTCCGGCGGTGGTATTGGTTGCGTTACAGTAGGGGCATGTCCATTTCCGGTCGGGGAAATGATAGGGCAGGGTCATGGAAAACTTGTAGGGCGGCATATCGTTGCTCTCGTAGTTTTCAACTTCCCACCTGATCATGTCGTTTTCCGGTTGGGGGATGTCCTCCGGGTTTGAGAGCCAGATTCGGAATTCATATCCGTTGCTGGATTCAAACTGGCAACCATGTGCGCCGTCCGTATGGGATGATATGTAATTAAATTCCTCCAGGGCGGAATCAAATTCATTCATAGGACGTATTCTCCCGGTAGGTCAGAAATTCATCCAGTGCTTCGATGAGCTGCTGGCCGAGATTTATTGGCGGTTCGGAGGTTTGGCATTCGGCCAGATATTTTTCGCGGTCGGCTTTTTGGGCCAACAATTCGTCGATTATGTCGGCGATGTCGGCCTGCAACTTGCTGATGGCTTTTTCGTTGGGGCGGTTAACGGAAATATAAGCGTTCGGCGAATATATGCCGCTGTGGTCCCCCAACAGTTTGACGTAAACTGCTATGCGCCACACCGGATAATCTTCCGGGTCTTCCGACCTGTAGTTCTGGTTGAGGTCCACTGATACTGAGGCTGTCAAACTCACCAGTCCGTCGGGCGAAATAAACTCGTTTTTATCGAGTTCTCCGTGTGGGATGCCGAGCCAGTCCAGCACCTGTTCCAGTTGTTGTCCTTCGAGCCTGTCCTGTATGGCCTGCATTTTAGCCAGTTTCGCCGCTTCTTCAGCGGCTTTTTGTTGGGCGGCTTTTTGCGCTTTGCGTAATTCAGCCTGCCATGTCATGGTATTGTCCTTTCACTCGTAATTTGACGGTAAATTTATCGGGGCGATCTTCAGCCCCGCGTATTAACAGGATATTCTGTTGCGGGGCAAAACGGAACTCCAGCAGCTCGGAAAACGTTTCCAGCAATGAGGGGTTGGTATAACGCGGTCGGGTGCCCCCCTGTTTTTTGGTGGCCGATTTCATCCGTTTCACAATGGCGAGTCCGTCCATGACGGTTTCGGTGATAGCGGGAATGGTGTGTTCTAGTTTATGCCAACCGGCATAAGCCGAGTCGTCGGTCAGCACAAAAACGTCGTTTGACACCCAGTACCACACCCTCACTGGTTCGTCGGGCAAGAGAGCGGGTCCGGGTATTCCTGCGCCATTAACTTTGTTCAATTTGTATTTGGTCTCACGAGCCAGTTTCCAACCTGTATCCGGCAGTTCCGGGTGTTTGGGGTCAGTGGTGCGTTGCACCAGTCTGTGGATGTCGATTTCGGCGCAGGTGCAACCGGTTTGTACCGTTAGCGGTTTACAACTGGCGGGTGTGGCTCCCACGATGTCCAGTCGGTTGTTTTGCCGGTCAAATTTCAGGACAGCGCGGTCGGCACTTTTCATTCCCTTTCGCGCTTTTTTGATGGCGTTTATCAGGTCCAGTCTTCGGACTCTGGCAACCAGCGGGGCATTGTCCACGCTCTGTTGTTGTGCTCGTTGTTCGGCTTCGGTTTCGCGTCTGCGGCGCAATTTATCAAGGTCGTTTGTGACCTTCTGGCGCTGTTTGGCAAAAAATTCCAACCAGAAAGCATCTCCTTCACCGTTGGTGCCGGGTTTCGCGCCGATGGCGATGAATAAATCAGAGCTGTATGTGTGCCTCCATGTCCACGTCATACCGGCGGACACCAGCAATTTTTGGAATATGCGCGACTCCATCGGTTGTGGTTGATATCCCGGTTTGATGCGCTCCAGCATTTGTTGGTATTCTTCCTGCTGGTATTGTTGGGTGAGGTCACCTAACAAACGGTCGTATTCGCAGGCGCGCCATGTTCGTTCGCCGTCTCTGGGCAGGACTCTGCGCCAGTAGGCGGGTTCGGGTTTGTTGAATGTTGGTTTAGGGAACATGGTATTATTACCTCCTGAGCAACAGTTGCAGAACGTCGGACATACATGATTGTTCGGTGTCACGTTTGAACACGGAACCGCAATCGCTTTCGATTCCCCATACGGACGATTCATCGATAATCCGGTGGTCGATTGTCAGAACGGCTATACAAACTAGGTGAAAAAGTCTGTCGTTCTTGAAATTCATGAGTCGTTTCATGTCCTGGCGTGCAATTGAACGGGCATACCGGCAAGCATTGGCCCAGGGCTGGTGTTTTTGTGAGAGTTTTTTATGCTTACTGGCGGGCATATCGTCAGTGATTCCGGCTTTGACGCACAACAGTTTGTAGTGGTAGTCACGGATGCTTTTGAAACTATTGCATTCGTTATAGTACCAGTGGTCGTTGTATCGCGGTGTTGGCGGCACACGGATAGCTCCTACAATATCCGGTTTGCCTTTGACGATTTCGCCCAGGTAGTATGTGTCCGGGGAGGGGTCGATTTCCCAGCGGGTTCGGATTTTAACACCTGGTAGAGCCGCCAATAATTCAGGCGGCATTGGTATATCCGGTTCGGTGGGATTTTTGGCGGTTGTTGCAAATAAAAATCCGAGCAAACGAGTGCCCAGTGGATTCCAGTCCACAAAGGCGATGGGGGCTGCGCGTTCCGGGTGACGTATCAGTGTATCGCGCACAGCGTAAAGACGATTCAGCAGGTGTCTGGCATATCCTGGTTCAGACAACACCAGAAATGAGTCTGCCGATTCAATGATTTCACGGGCGCGAAAAATTACGCGCGCCAGTGATCCGGTGTGCATCGGAAAACGTTGTCCTGTTAATGTTCGCAGGTAAAGTATACAGTCCATAATTCAACTCCTTTTGGGCAATTGCCCGGTATGGTGCAGATAGTCGAGTGTCCGCCCTTTCACCCAAAAAACCCAGGTCAACCGGACTTTTGGGTTCGGGTGGGCAATGGATATGGCAAAACGGTTGGTAATCACAATTCCATGCCATTGATCGGGTTCGCTCCAGTTAGACAACATGTGATTTCTCCAGCCTGGTTGTGACAAAACGGTGTTGGTGGCGGCGGTAGATTTTCAGGTTGGTATATCCGATGTCCACCAGTTCGGCAAGCAGTTTGCCGTAGCGGTAAGCGGGTGCGGGTTCTGTCAGTTTCAGGCAATGGTGATAATCGGCTGCGCCGTGTTGTCCGACGTGTTCATAGGACATACACTGGCCCGGATGTACAACGCTGGCGGGTTCAGTCGGGAAAAACGCGATGATTTTGTTTCCGGTTTTCCATTGGCGAAAGATGACCGGCGTTTCCGGTTCATCTGATTTGAGATAACCCAGCACCATCATGGCGGCGCGAATTTCATCGTGGGACATATAATCGGGTGACGTTTCGTAGTTCAGTTCGCCCATTTCGTACAGGACGTGGTAGCTCCAGTTGGGGGGCGGGTTGTCGATAACCTCGTGACCGTATCCTGTCCTGATGTCGTTGGCGGCGATTTCCTGTTCAGTGTTTGAGTAGTGTTCCTCGTCCGCAATCGGGTAATCATCGAGTCGCTGATACCATTCGACCATTCGGAGTCCTGCGCTGGTAAGCTGCCCGTCTTCGGTCAACAACCGGACTCCGAGCGCTTTCAGGTGCCCAAACATTGTGAGGGCTTCCAGTATTTCCCAGTCGGCGGCTGGTTCGTGTATCTTCAGGTCGCCGGAAATGACAGCAAAATTACTGAGAGCAAGTGCCCCTGCTCCGTGTCCGCACAGTTGCACGACTGCCCATGTTTTGCCGTATTTTTCGCCGCCGTCAAATTTAGCGACATATCCGCCGTAGGTGTTCGCCAGCATTTCTTGAGCGATTTTCATTTCATCTTGAAGCATGTTTTTTTTCTCCTCCAGATAGTAACAGGGGCGGGTAACCCAGTCCCGGCCCGGTGCCGGGACTGGTTATGTTTGGCGGGATTATTTAAGCATATCCTGCACCGCTGCCATTAGGCGCAAGGCCCATCCGGGTTTATCGCCAGTGGTTGCGTGTGTGGTGCGAAACAGGACTCCGTCGGTCAACCGGATGAGGGTGTAATAGCGGGTGTTGTATTTCCGGCTGCCAGCACACGTCATGACCAGATACACAGCGTCCCGGTCGGTGGTTCTGACAGTGCCGTCTGAAACGAATTCGCCCTCATACATGTAGCCGTCGTCATGTTCGGGGTTTACCCGGTCGATTCGTTTTACCCATGACGTAAATCGGCTGTCAACCGGACTGCCCGCAACCCTGATGAGTTTTGGCAGCAGGTCGTCAATCGGATATTCCACGGCAATCCCGGCTGCGATTTCCGCTTCCCGCCGGTCGTGGTTTATCGCCCTTTGAGCGCGAGCCTTGGCATCCGCCAGTTGGGGATACCACGTGTCCATGGGTTCCCCGTCGCGGTAGGGTGTCCACGTCTCTTTGCGATACGGTTTTTCCGAGATGACGTGTTCAATGTAGTACCGGTTGTCCGGCTTATACACGAGCCGACCAGCCTTTTCTTCTGTCCATTTATCTTGGTTCATTATTCCCTCCGTTCTAAAGGGCGGTTATTCGCCCGATTTGACTCCCAAACCCGGCATTGTGCCGGGCTGGGAGCTACTGTTTTATGTCGAGATGGGATTAGCAGTGAAATGATGCGAGTCCTATGGCGGCGTTGGCATCGTGTATCCTGTCAAGGGGTTCAAGGTATGAATCCCAACAGATATAGGGCCATGTCAGCAGGGGAAAATCTATATCTGTGCTGAACGGGAAAAATGAACCGGACTCGGCGGCGGCCTGAAAATCGTTCAGAGTCCATTTGAGGGTATTCAGATTAAGAAAGGGGGTTTCCGTGTCAGTTTGCAGGGCGTTGATTGCGGATTGTAGTAGGGCGGTCATGGTGGGGATGTACTGACGCGAAAAATGTGCGGTTGCCTGGCTGGTGTCGGCTGGCGGCTCGATGGCGAGTCGTCGGAATGCGTTGTTAATGGACATGTCCACAAGCGCGGTGTAGGGGTCTTTGCTGGTGCGGATGGACTCCGGTAGGGGGTTGTTTTTGTCTCCGTCGGTCATGAGTCCTGATTTACTGAGCGCTCCAGCGTGGTGATACCAACTGTCGCCGGGCATTCCGTGTAAGTCAGCATAATCATCAAACACCCCTTCAGCGTCGTCTTTCAGTTCGGCGGGTGATTGTGCGTTATGCGAAAATAAAAAAGCGAGCGTGACATATCCCATGCGGTTAGCCTCCGATATCTAGAATAGTGTGGATGACAAAGGCGACGACTCCGGCGGTGGTTGGTTGCCCGCGGTGCTGGACTCTGGCGTACAATGAGACGGTGGCGAGTCGGTCGTCAAGCTCTTGCTGCCAGTGGAGTCCGCCCGATACGGGCAAAGTGTCTTGGGGTTCGTAGGCTTTGCTTACGATGTGCGCCCAGTCCGAGTCATGTTCTGTTATACTGTCCAGATGTTTTTGTAGTTTGGTCATGAACCTTTCCTTCTGTGCCAATTGGCACTATATTCGGCGTGGTAGCCGGTCGTTTTGACTCCCAAACCCGGCATTGTGCCGGGCTAGGTGATGCTTCGTTATGGCTGGCGGTTAGTTGGGATTGGCTGCGGGTTTTGTCGGCATGTCGGCAATCAGTTTATCTACAATCTGGACACAGGCCAAAGCATGCGCCAGTGAGACTCCGCCGGGCAGCACAACGTCCGGCAATGTTGCGGATTTTTCCAGTTCGGCGAGTATATCGGGGATGTCCTCATTCAGCAGTTTTTTCCCGCGTTGCTGGTCGTTCGGGTCTGGAGATGCGGTCAATTGGACTCCCTTGATAGTGCATAATATCGCCCCGATATTGGCAAGTTGGCGCATTTTGTGGTTGTGGGGGTTTATATGGACGGTCGCTCCGCTTGCCGCCGGGGGTAATTCAACCGAAAACACCGAGCGGCGGGTATCGGTGCCCTGGCGCAATGTTTCGCAATTGGGGCAAATTGTGACGGATTCGTCTGTATAACGCTCTCCGCATATCCGGCATGATTTGCGTTTTGATTTCCCGTTGTACTGGCGTTCTCCCAGTACATCCGCCTGGACATAGATAGAGACATTCGAAGCCTGCCCGTTGTCGGTATTGAGGCGGGCATAAGCGGAGTCGTTTTTCCCTCTGCCGCCAATCCTGAGACTCCTGTGCTCGTTTCCTGCGGTCAAAAAAACGTTGACTCGTGTCATGACTATTATCTCCTGTGACTAGTGCAAATATACGATTTGTGATTCCACGTCTTCGCGGCTTTTGGTCATGTAAACGTCAGCGGGGTTCTGCGTGTCTTTGAGTGTGTAATGATGCTGGCGTTCTGTTCCAATGATGGTTATCTCTAGATACCAGTCTGATACTTTGACAGTTTCCCGCTGCCATGTTACGCGGCGATTCTCCCACAATATTTGGTAGGATACTGTCCTGTCCATTTCGTTTAGCACGTGTAGGATGTGCTGGTTTGTGTTTATCATGTGTTTTCCTTCCTGGTTACTACGCCAATGAAACCGTGAGCGCGTCATTATTACCGGCGACAATATAGCAGATTGCCCCGTGTTGCAATTCCCGGCGGGTTATGGTGTGCAACGGGCTCACTACTGTGTAGGGCTCGTCGTCAAAATACCAATTGCGCCAGTCTCTCAATTGTTCCCGCATCTCGGAAATAGTTTCGCAATGGTAAATTTCGTTGGGCATATAGAGTCCACGTTGGCCTATTTGCACAACGATTCGCCGCTGAGTTCGTTTACGCGGGTAAACCTGGTGGTATGGTGTGGTTGCGAGATATGGCGCGTTATAATCGGTGACCCATGTTTCGGTGATTTCGGCATTGCCGACAAGCCGAAAAGCGCCCGTTATGTCGCCGTCTGTGTAATACTCGTTGGCGATTTGCTCTAATTCGCCGATATCGGTCGTGTAGTGGTATTTCGAGGTAAATTCGCTGGCCGTACGTGTTTTTGTGTTCATTTCTGATTTGACTCCTGTATTCAATCGGTCGTTTTTTACCTGCGTCTGATTTCTCGTTTTCTGCCCGTAGCGCGTCATAATCCCGGCGGCAATCGTCAAGCCGGGCCTGCAGTGTTTGTATAGTCTCGCGTGTTTGCTGGTTTAGTTCAGCGCTCCGGCGATTCAGTCGTTTTCGGTAGTCGTTTAGCTTGGCGTATAATCTCGCGTTTTCTGCTTTCAATTCGTGCATCTCGTTGTCATTCATGGTCGATTCCGTGGATTGTGTAGGCGCGTTTGTGGGTGTGCTCGCGTGTGTATGTGCGCGCGCGGTATTTTTAATAGTCTCGGTTGACCCGTCAAAACTGGTGGACATCTGTTCTGATTCGGCCTGTTCTGTTGTGGGTGATTTTGGCCTGGTGCGTATGCGCCTAATTACCCATTGCCCGTAGCGGTATGATTTGTCGGCTTGTATGGTTAGTAGGATAGAGTCAATGTCGGTATTCGGCAATTGGCGCATGTGCTGTAATTCGGCTATACGCCTACGCAACCACGCTACAGACGTATAGCGGTATAGCTCATAATTGCTATGTGACACTGTATAGGTGTAGCGTGTCTTCATCACGGATTTTTCCAGTAAAATCGGGTTGTGGTGTGGAGTTTTTGATGCTGCGAGCAGACCGATTTTATTATGTTTTGATGATAGCTTAGCACGTATTTTGCATTTTTGCAATAGGTTATTCTGATATTTACGTTTAACAATTCTATCTCAACTATTGACAATTCTATTTTTATTTTCAACATTACGGCGGAGATTACAACGACAAACGCAAACAATAGCACGTAAGAACAAGTGCACAATCTAAATGGTATCTAATCAAACGCACAACACGCACAGTGAGATGTAAACAGCGCAACGGATACAAACACACATGCAATCTAGATAAACAGCGTAAAAGGTACGTTAAATGATGTAATGGGTATGGCTAATAGTAGGGGTATTATAACAAACAGGATTACAATAACACATAACATAACAATAAGCATTACAAACACAATCATATAACAACAGATATAACGCTATAACAAGGGACGTTACAATACACAATATAAGACAAAGCGCAACACTGTAACACTGAAGATAATTGTTTATGTTGCAAGTTATGTTGTGTGTAATGTGTGGTGTGTATGTGTAGCGCTATTACGTGAGTATAAGGTTCAAACGCTGAGGCCAGTTCCGGTGGGAGAGTCTTTTGTTCGACAGGTACTTTTCAAAAACATTTTAACGGCAAATTGTGGTATAATCTATCTATTGCAGAGGGTTTCACCCCAAATGGTAACGGCGTAGGTATACAAAACAGGACAAACAATAATTAGAAACCCTCTGCATTTTACAACAGGGGAGGGGGATAATCCAATGCCAAGACTATCACCGGTACAACGAAACCAGATGGTAAGCACAGTCAAAGACCTGTTACGCTCCAATGGTTTAACAGATCGGGCATCGATGTACATTTTTTCAAGGTTATTCCAGAGACGGGTGCCAAGTGCTCAACATCTTACTTACCAGGACTGGTTGATGTTTCGGGAGACTGTATATCCTGATTGGCAGAGCGGGTCATGGGATGTAAGTGAGCGGTTTAAGTTAGCGGTGATGGAATTGTGTTATCATTTTCGTGAGGAGATACTGGGACAGAAGAGGCTGTTATGAATTGTCCAAAATGTTTGAGTTGGCGGGTTGTCAGCAAATCGCACTTCGATGACCGTTTACGCAAAGATATTCCGGTTAACAGGCAGATGCCGGACACGCTGGTTACGGGGTGGAGGGCGATGTGCCTCAACTGTGGTTATCGCTGGAACGTGGCTGCAACAAAGGGGACGTATCCTGTCGAAAACGCCACTACCGATAAGGAGACATAATGTATTGTATGCGTTGCGGGGAATTACTTACTCCGCAGGACAACGGCAGATTCTGGTGTGCTAAGTGTGACCGTTTTTACCTGCCGGAAGAACACGAGTTGTTAAAACCATATCAGCATACGGCTCCTGTCGAAGATGCCACCACTGACCTTGCAGTTTTGGACGATGATGAATTTGAACATATTTTAGCGTTGGAAAGAACGCTGCAACCGTTGCATCGCAAATTTCTTAATGAGTACCTGCGCCATTTTAACCGGTCAAAAGCAGCCAGGTCTGTTGGTTTTGACATCGGCACCGGCTACAGGGTGCTCAATCGACCGGATGTTCGTAAAATTGTGAGTTTTTACCTTGAACGGGACCTGCTCAGCGCCCGTGAAACAATGCGTGAACTGGGGGATATTGCGCAGAATGCAACACTGGAAGAGGCGTTCGATTCTAATGGCGATTTTGATTTTCGGCTTGCCCGTGACAATGGTGTGGCGCGATTTATACAACGTGTTCGTTTTGATGGCAAAACCGGCCAGGTGATCGAAGTGGCAATGCTCGATCGCACTAAAGCTCTGGCGGTGATGGCAAAGGCCCATGGGCTGTACGATCATAGAAAGGAAGCGGATTGGCGTGGAGAACTTAAAAAAGCTGGAATCGACGAAAAAAACGTCCTCACAGCCCTCGTCCAGTTCCTGGTCAACAAGCAGCTTGAACGAAATGCTGGAGAAGCTGGAACCGGAAGTGCGCGGGTCGTTGTCGGAGAAGGCAATTCACAGCCTGTTGAGCGAAGCGGTGGAACAGTCGCGGCAACAGATGGAGGTGATAGAGGCCGAAGGGTTGAAAGATTACCAGCCCTACGGAGCAGCGAAGAGTATCCAACAATGCCAACACGACGAGATTCTGATCTGGGGTCCGGCGGGGACCGGCAAAAGTCTGGCCTGCCTGAAAAAAGTTCACAATCTGATGGTGAGTTATCCGGGGGCGAGAGCGCTGGTAGTGCGCCAGACCAGGACATCCCTTTCTGACACCGGACTGGTCACTTTTGAACGTCATGTGCTTGGCGAGTCTTCACCGATTGTTGGCAACCTGAAACGTATCAATCGCCATTCCTACCATTATCCCAATGGTTCAGAGATTGTGATTGGCGGTCTCGACAAACCATCCAGGATTATGTCGGGTGAATACGACATCATTTATATCATGGAAGCCACTGAAATCTCTATTGAGGCGTGGGAGATGCTGTCTACAAGGTTGCGTAATCAGGTTGTTCCTTACCAGCAACTGCTGGCGGACTGTAATCCTTCCCATCCCAATCACTGGCTGCGCAAAAGATTCCTCGACGGAACGTTGACCGCTTTTGAAAGCAAACACAAAGACAATCCTCTCCTGTACGACCGCGATGGCGAACTAACGGAATTCGGCGAAACCTATATGGGGAAACTGTACAAACTGACCGGGCACCGCAAACAGCGTCTTTTGTACGGGAAATGGGCGCTGGCGGAAGGCGTGGTTTTTGACCAGTTTAATGAATTGATACACCACATCGAACCGTTTACCATTCCGCGCAACTGGCCCCGCTTTTTGAGTATCGACTTCGGCTATCGCAACCCGTTCTGCTGCGGCTGGTGGGCGGTCTCGCCGGAAGATGTTTTGTATCTGTACCGTGAAATTTATATGCGCGGCAGACTGGTGCGCCTGCACGCTGAACAGATTATGGATTTGTCGGCCAAAGAAAAAATCCAGTTCGCGGTCTGTGATCATGATGCCGAAGGACGTGATGTGTTCACCAGTATCACCGGTATTCGCACCGTCGCGGCGCAAAAATCGATCAATGACGGCATCCAGGAGGTGCAATACCGTCTCGACCCGTTTGATGCGCCCACTCCTAAAATATTCTTTTTTAAAGGAGCGCTGGCCGAAACCGACCACGGTCTCGCGGAAAATATGCTGCCAACCTGTACCGTGGAAGAGTTTGGCGCGTATGTCTGGCGGCAAGACCTCGACGGTCGCACCAACAAAGAAGAACCAATCGACGATTTTAACCATGGTATGGATATGATGCGTTATGCAGTTATGCAAATGTATAAAGGACGCAGAGTGCATGTGATGACCTACCCGCAGTTTTTGCAAAAGGTGAAAGGAGTTGTGGCATGAAAGGTTGTGCAAGGTTGTTTAAGTGGCTGCTCTGGATAACGCTGGCCCTGATCGCGCTGGAACTGTTGCTTAAACTTTAACCCATAAATTTAATGGGCGTTTCAGTCCAGGTTCGGTGCGTTCCAACTTGAACCCGATTCGCCAGTAAAACCCGTTGGAAAAGTTGTCTACCGGGCATTTTAATCTGATTGGCGGCGGAATGGAATTGATCAGGCTGCTTCCGATGTTCTGTCCTGTGTGGTGTGGATGAACTGCAATTTCGTAAATTGTGCTCCAACCGTCCAGCCTTTGATGCCAGTTGCAAAAACCAACTGTTCGATGCCCGTAGTTGGCAACATACAACTCGCGCTTTTTGATACCACTCCGAAGTGATGGATATGTCACATACCCAAGTTCATTGTTGTAAAAATGTGCTAACTTTTTTATGGCGATTATGTCTTCCTCAACCGCCCATCTGATGCCAGTCGGACAACCGTTCCAGGCGGCTTGAATGTTGATGCACGACAATTCAAACGCCATATAAGGGGCATCGCGGGAGATGTTCCCATAAACTGATTCCTTTAACTGCGGCCAGAACCTGTTTTTGGACCATCTTGCCGTACCACCCGCCCAAAAAAACTGGTTGCGGGATGTTGCCATTTTCATCGCATAGTTGCCGTCTGCGCTTTTCACATCCATGTATCTGGCCAGCTCCATCTGTTTTTGTGGACTGCCGCCTAAAAGATGTACCGGCCAACCGGCAAAATCCCATAATGGCAGCGAGGTCCCGGCGTACCCTGTCGGAACGCTGTAACCCAACCTGATCTGTTTTCTGCCAATCTCGCGCGGAATTTGGGATATAATGCCCTGAACTTTTGGGATAATTATGATTGCCTCTTTTACAAACGGGGCTGCTTCTGTGCCCCAAGCCAGCACCTGCTCCAACTGGTTCTCGTTTTCTAAATCCAAAACAGTTGCCAGGTCAGGTTCGTGTTGCGCCAGCGCAGATATATATTTGTTTTTGTCCGGGTTACGCCAGTCCTGGTCGATAAAAGATGGTGGATAATATATTGTGTTCGGCATCTGAGCACCATAACTAAAACTATGTCGAAGGGCTATTTCGGCAAATCTGCGATTTCCTGCTGCACAGTAAATCAGGCGCATGGGGTCTAATATGGCAAAAACAGGCTGTGAGATGCCTGTTCCATCTTTTTGTCTCCGCGTTTGTCGTAACGCATGGTGGTGTCTACCGAGGAATGACCGGCCATTCTTGCGACTGTGATAGCGTCGATCTCTTCTAGCATCAACGAAACAAACGTGTGACGAAGATCGTGGGGAGAAAATTGTTGGATTCCGGCTTGTTTTGCGCGATCTTTTGTCATGTTGTAAACGGATTGCGCCGATAACCTGCGCCATTCAATTCGCCCGCCGCGCCTCACAGGTAAAAACAGCGGACCGTTACCGGGCATCGGTTGAAACTCATCGTCACGCGCTTTGGAATGAATGATGGCTTCAGTGCGAAAACTTAACCAGTCCTTAAGCGGTTTTTCAGCGCCGCCAACAAAAGTTTTTCGTTCTTTGTTGCCTTTGCCGTGTTTGATCCGCAACTCGCCGGAACCTTCAGAATAATCTGCCCAGTTTAAGTTCACAAGCTCGTCGCGCCGCAACCCGCAGATGTACATGATGCCGAGCATGGCTGCGTCACGAACACCTTTGTGCTGGTTCTGGTCTGCTTTGCAGGTGTCCATCAGCGCTTTTATTTCACCTATCTCCAGCTTGCGTCCGGCGGGCAACCTCTCGTCACGAACTCCCGTTACGGCGGCGAGCCTGTGATAACTCTCCGAGTTGGACTGGCCGAGTAGCCACGCCTGTTTACAAACGCTGCGCAAAAAAGATAGTTCGCGGTTGATGGTCGCCGGAGCGTATCCCGCTTTTTCAAGCCATGCTCTCACCATGACGGCGTGCTGGTATTCTAACGATCCCCAATCAATTTCTTCCGGGTTGTTATTCCTGCCGCTGGTTAAAATGTCGGACAGTTTGATCAAACTGTCGCGGGCAATCCGCCGCGAGCTGGTTGACAGCGTAGCGAGATATACCAGATAGGCGTTGTCGCTGAGCGATTTTTCTGGCTTTTTAGTTAAATTGCTGGTACTCATAAATGCTCTCCCTCAATTTACGACCGGCTTCAAGGGCCAGTTTCTCCCGTCCTCTGGTTCTGTCCCACTGGCAGAAACGTAAGTATCTGAATAAAATCATATTCGCCTGAATGTCGTTTTCCCAGATAGCATCGATTGCCAGCGCCAACCCGTACTGCCTGACAAACTGCACCGCTTCCTGTATGGTCATTTGATTACCTCTATGTAATACGGCGGGGCTACTGATCCGGTAAAATAACCGGCTATTTTAAGGGCATTGACTATTCCGCTTGTTGGCGAGCCTATAACTCCGCTGGCAATCGAGTTCTGTTTAGCCATTGACTGGTAAAACCGCATAACTCCAAGTGCGTATTCGCGCCCCGAACCAAGCGCCTGTAAACCGTCTTCGGTCTGGTGGACCTGAAAATCATCGTAAATGGTGAAAAGCTGCCCTTTAAACCCAATCAGGAACCTGCCGTTTTCGCTGATGTTTTCGGTCTGGTTTTCGGTGTGAATGTAACCGTGTTTTCTGATGGCCTTGCGCAGTTTGGGCACGAATAACTTGCAGAGATATTCTTCCGCCTCAAAAGTGCCGAATGGCGGCGGTTTAAAATTGTACTGTAAAATCTGAGTCATACGGCCACTGCCGGAAGCACCAACCAGAATCTGCGCGTTTTTGCCGATGAAAAATACCTTTTTGCCTTTTATGGTGCGCGTTTCGTAACCTGCTGTGGTGCAACTGTCTCCGCCCATGTATACTCTGCCGTCTTCTTCCAGGCCAATGATGCAGGTCATTTGATTTTTTTACTCCTCTGTTTTTGCCAGCGAAAACTGCCGTCCGGCTGTTTGACAACACGACCGCGCACAGTTTCACCTGTGACCGGTGATGCAAATGATAGGTTAACGTTGCTGCGTTTTACGTGCAGCTCTTTAAAAACCTTCAACTCCCGCTTGTGATGCACCCTGTATCTGCGTGCGTCTTTCGGCGGGATAACCGTGTTTACCAGTTTTACGTTTGAACAGTTTAACAGGTCCAGAGTGCGTAATGAATACGGCAAAGCCTGTGACAGTAAACTTCCGTATTCGCGGACCAGTTTGTCGATCTTTTTTTGCGAATCGACCATCTCGCCAAAGTTGATTGGCGAATACAAAGTTAAATTTTGTATGTCCCCAACTACGACTCCGTCTTGATCAACGGTCAGGGTTGTGTACATCGGGTTGACCACGACCTGTTTTTTTTGCATCATGGCGTTTTTAATTTTGTATTGTATCCCCGATTTGGATCGCGTGACGTAAAAAAAAGTGCAGGTGTGAAAATCTGCAATTGTGGAACTGGCCTCAATGACAAAATGATCCGATGGCGGCAACAGGCAGTTAAATTGGGTCGCGTACCAGTCTGGCATTTCTGTGGCCTTGTCGATTTCTTCCAGCACGTAATCACCAATGATCAACTCGAAAAGCTCTTCGTCGTCCTCCAGGTACTTCTTGCGCAATAACCAGTCAAAAAACCTTTGTGCCATTTGTCACCGTTCCTTATTTAAAATGATTCGGCCAGAACTGTTTGAGAGACTCCATCGTAAAAAGATACCCGTTTGAACTGCGGCGGTAATGGACATATTCAATCATGGCGCATCTTTCTACTCGCTCGCGCACCGTGTTGGGATGAACTCCCAGAAGTTTCGCAGCTTCGACTGTCGTCAACACCTGCTGTAATGGGTAATTGCTGTACATATCCATGGAATTTCCCTTTTTGTTGATTGGTTTTGAAAATTACCCTTTGCATAAGCTACTTTACCACAAAAATTTGCCGGTTGCAAGCACAGAACCCTCTCCATGCCTGAGAGGGTCCTGTTTCTTTCCGGGGGTGCGAAAAGATAATCGTATTATAACAGAAATCCTCCGGGCGGAGGATGTCTGTCATTCTGGGAGATATATTGCTGCCTTTATTCTAAATTAAATTTGCAATATTAGCAAGACCTGTGTTACAATTTGTTGTATCTCCGGGGGTATTACAGAGGGGGAATATCCCCTATGGTTCGCGCACGTAAACTGGTGCCGTTTACAGACAATGCTGCAACAATCAATCCATCGATTGCTGTTAATATTTTTGATTTGTTTTACGACTCACAGGAAAAAATCTCCCCGTGGTGGTCTCCGAGACGTGATATCAATCTGCGCGAACTGGTGAAAAAAAGTGATCACCTTTCATCTGCGATGGGCAAGGTTACATCTTACGTTGCCAGCACCCCGATTAAAATTAAAGCGAAGGATACCCGCAGCGAACGTTTTGTCCGTAAGGCCGAAGAACTGACTGCGCGGTTGCATACCTTTTCCGGTGACGGTTTTATGCGCGGGTTTTACCACGCTTTTGTTAAATTCCTTAACGATTATTACACCTGTGACAACGGCGCTCATTGCCTGATTATGGGACCGGGATCTGCCAATAAACCTGTTACCGAGGCATGGGGCATTTATCCTCTCGATAGCAATCGTTGTACGCGCACCGGCAATTGGGAATACCCTGTCGTTTACCGCCATCTCGACAATAAAAAATACAAATTGCATTACACTAAAGTGATCACGATGGAACGGTTAGCGTCAACCCAGGCCGAAATGTTTAACGTCGGGTTTTCTTCTGTTTCAAGTATTGTTGAAACCATCCTCACCCTGACCGGCATGGAGCACTACCAGCAAGAGCGCGTCGGCAGCAGGTCCCCGAATATTATCGCCCAGTCCTCATTGCCCGCCGAAAAAATCTTTGAGGCGTTTTATCAGGCTGAGCAGATGGCAATGGCGAAAGGGTTTAAACATTACAATAAAATGGTGGTGATCGGCGAGGTCAACAAAGATGAAAGAGTGGAATTTAAACACGTCAATGACGGTGCCGACCAGTTTGACTACCGCATGAAAATAGTGCTGTCGATGTTTACGATGTCTCTGGCCTTTGGCGTGGGCGCACGATTGTTGTGGCCTAATTCGGATGTCGGCGCAACAAAAGCTGATGCCATGATCCAGAATTTACAAACCCGCCACAGCAGCCCCGGACAGATTCTATCTGAATTCACAAACCAGTTGACGTTAAGATATTGCCCCAAAGGATATGAGGCAGCGGCTGATTACCAGGACGATGAACAGCGCCTGCTTAACGGGCGTATTTCGGACCTGCACAGCCGCGCCAGAGAACGTGACGGCAAATCAGGTACGTTTTCGATGCGTACCATGCGCCAGCAGGCGCTTAAGGATGGTTCGATTACGGCTGAACAGTTTGAGTTTGATGAGCTGGAGGACGGGCGTTTGCCGGATGGCAGCGAGGTGTTGAACCTGTTCGTGCTTGACAACCCCGCCATGCGAGAACTGTTGAACGTTGACGTTGACAACCCGCTGCTCGTTGATGAAAATGACGCTGAGACCGTGTTGAAGGCAATTGAACGGCAGATTGTTGTCTGCCGTGAGTTGATCGCCAACGCCCGGAAACGCGAAAAAGAACGCGCTATTTTTGCAAAACACGCCCTGATCGAATTAAAAAAGTTGTACGCTCCCGAAACGATTGTTGAGGAAGACCCTGACGAAGAATTACCGGAAGAAAATGAGGAAAATGATGAGGAAAACAGCGAAACAGATACTGATTGATTTGTTGCCCGGTCTTGGAATAGGTCCTGGCTACCAGGTCGTCAAAAGCGCCGACAGCCTGTTGTTGCTGAAAGCGAAAGATCGTCATTTTTTGTTCGGGTTGCCTTCAAACAATGCCTGGGACGGGTGGAGCGTTATCACCGAAAGGGCGCATCACAGATATATAAATTTTTTGAATGAACACCCGAACGCCGCCCCGTTTTTGAATATATGGCATGTGCCAGGATCACAGTTCGGAAAAAAGGCTGACTGGTGGGATTTTACAACGGGTGGCTTTTTGGCCCTGTTGTGGGAAATTGAAAAAGGTGATATGCCGGTAGTGGATTTCATTAGGAATACTTTTTCTCCCGGAATGTCGGTTGAGGGAATTGCCATGTATTCCAACTGGGGTGAAATTTCACATTACTGGTTAAATTTTGTTGCTGTGCTCGCACAAAGCGCCGCCCAAAATAAATGGGCGAACTTTGTTATTTTTGAGGAGAGGTCTATGGCCTTATCAGATGAAGGACGCTCCAGTCTTGCTGAAAAATTTGACGAAACCGTTGTTGCCGCTATCGAAGAACAGGTCGCCAGATCCGAAGAAGATATGGAAAGAGACGCACCGCTTCGGATGGATGCCCCAACCGAGGACAAAACTTCTGACGAAGATTCAACCGGAGAAGATAAGCCGGAGAACGAAAACTCGTCGGAAGAAATACAGGAAGAACCGCAAACAGAGGTTGTTTATACAACCCCTGACGAGGTTGCCAGCGCCCTGGCAACATTTGGCGTTGAATTAACGCGTCAAATCAGCGAAGAGCTGACACGTCAATTGACGGAGCAGCTTGAAAAACAACTGCAGGCCGGTCTTGCAAAGGTCGAAGAACGCCTGGCTAAAATGCAGGAGCAGGAAGAAAGCAGGCCGAACATTGCAGCCCTTGCTATGCAAAACATGACTCCGTTTGATCGTACTGATGGTGATGACAGCGCTAAAATCGATGGACGCAGCGCACTCGCCAAAAGTTCGCCTGAAATAACTGAAGCCGTCGATAAAGGATATGGCGGCATTGGACTTCATTCGTTAGGGAAAAAGGCCGATAAAGCCGAGGAAGAGGAGTAGTTATGTATATCGAACAGGTACAACAAAGGAAACACGCGGAACTAATCCGCAGCAAATGGCAGAACCGGCCAGGAGCGACTGCTCCTCTGGTGAAAGCGGCTCTTGGGACATCGGATGCCAGCACACGATTGCGTACATTGTTTGGTGATTGCACCGAACCGGACATCCTGAGTATCATTCAACATGATATTTATGGAATTATGAACGTGATCCCGGCCATACCATCTACCCAAACTGCCTACACATTTGGGTATATCGTCGGTTTTGGCATCAACCAGGAAGATGCCGATGAACCGGACACCCCCTGTGATGATGGTCCAAGCGGTGTGTGGTCTGAATGTGAATACACATTCACCGGGTTTGGACGCATCCAGCGTGATAGCGTCACCATCGAGTTGACCGAGGCCATGATGCGTGCCGATGCCTGTGACGATGATTTTTTCCTGTTGAATTCGTTGCAGCCGGAGGTTTTTAATCCGGGCGGCGAGTTTTCCGATAAACTGACATCGGTGTTAAACGTAGTTGCTGAGAGCGAAACCTCAATGATCGGTTTGCTTTTGCAGCAGCAGGCTATGGACAACCTCTGGAATGGAAACCCGGCCAACAACAACGGCACCGGTTATCTGGAAGAGCCCGGCTTCGACATGCTGATCGACGAGGGACTGGTGCAGGATTGCCCTGATCTTGACAGTTACCTGTACGACATGGACCATCTCTGTGTATCAGACCCCGCGGTCTGGGACCAGGTGAAGGCCATGGAGCGCGAACTGTGGGTGCGCGGCAAACGTTCGCGCCTGATGCCCGGCACTGTTCTGTGTATGCGTGAAGAGCTGTTCTGGGAATGGACCGAGTACCTGCCCTGCCAGATGGCGGTCGAGGGTTGCCGTGTGACTGATGGTGATGGTGAACACATCATTCTTGATGCCCGCAATGAAATTGCCGTCCGGCAACAGATGCGGGACAGCCAGACCCTGATAGTTAACGGTCGCGCTTACCCGGTGATGCTCGACGACGGCATTGCCGAGGGCGTTGGTACAACGTGCGCCAATTCCAGCACGATTTATATGTTAAACTTGACCATCCTGAACGGGTTCCCGACAACCTATGTCCACCACAAGGACTACCGTAAACTGACGGTCCCGCTTGGAGCACGCGAAGCAGAAATGCGTCCCTGGATCCCTTGCTGGTCTAATGAGGGGCAGCTTCTCTGGCGGCAGCAATTTGACCGCAGTTGTATCAAGTTTGATGGTACGGTCGAGTTCCGGCCTATCATACGGTGCCCGCAATTGTGCGGCAAGATCACGAACGTTGAATACGACGCTTAATTGAGGAGAAGGTTATGCCGAATGTCAGTGTGAAAGTTATGGGTGATGAAGGTCGCCTTGTAATGGTGCGCGGTCGCTCTACTCGCACATTCTATGGGCACTTCAGAACCGGTTCGATTGTGTCGGTTGATTCGCGTGATGTTGACGGCAAACTGTTGGTCGAGGCCAAAACCGATAACGGCAAACACCGCGGACGGCCTAAAAAGGTGAAAACCGTACCGGAAGAAACCGATGAAGCGGCATCGTCCTAGCGGTTGAGGGAAAAAGCGGAAAAGAAGTCCGCCGCGACGTGTCACGCCGCATGATGCCAAAAAAATCCTGGCAGAATTTCGACCTGTTGACAGACATGGAGAAGTTTTACCGGGATTACATAGTGTACGCGGTCTCAAGACCAAACAATTTTACGGGCACTTTAAAGCCGGGATGTTCATCTCGGTTTATGAAACTGATGCCCTGTCTGATGAAAGGCTTGTAATACCGTGAGTATATGGATTTTTGTCCAGCTTGCATTGGCAGCATCTTTACTTACAATGCTGCTGGTTGAGGAACGTGGACCGTTTAAGGTTTTCCGGCGATTTAGATTACGACTCGGAATTCGTTATCACGGATTGTCGGAAAACCCCTCCGATCTTTTAGGACAGGCAGACCTTGAAAACAACGATGCTTACGCACTTGGCGAACTGGGCGAGTTGTTTTTGTGCTCGCGCTGTACCGGGTTGTGGGTCTCGTTTATTCTGTTTGTCCTTGTCGAAATATCAGTTGTCCCGTTTTGGATAATTACCATGCTCGCAGGCGCTAAACTGGTTATCTTGATAGAGGCGTATTCGTGAGAAGTGATACAGCTTTAACCCTGGCCGAGTTTGGCCGATGGCTCGGAGCCAATCCATGGCAACTGGCTCAGATAGATTACGGCGAACAAAAAATTGCCGGTGCCAGTTGTGATGGTGATTGCACGTATCAATACATGTGGCAGGACGGCGTTAATTCGCGTGAAACACTCATTGATGCTATCAGAGCTGCCGAGTTTTTGTTTCGCTTCTGGACTAGCAGATACCCCTGCCCTACCGCAATCGTCGATGACGAAATTGATTTCCCATTTCCAGAACGCGGGTTTTACGATGCCGAGGGAAAACTTAAAGTCTTCCGCCCACACTGGCATAATGTGATTGAATTTGGCACAGTCTCTCTTACGCAAATCGCCGACGACGAACCCCTGGACCGCGATGCGCCAGATCCCCCTGCCGATGTGTTTTATATCACAGGATTAGCCATACCTGACGATACCGAAGCCGATGATGTTATCGTCGCGCTCACCCCGGCTGATGGCGGTTATACTGACGGGGCTGAGCCTGAATTACAATACCAGATACGCCCCTTAACGGTGACAATTGACAGTTCGGGCGGCGCTGGAAACTGGACCGCAGATATTGAGGGGGATGCCTATCTTTTTGTATTGCCATCATTATATGAAGCGGTAGAACCCGTGTGCCAGGAACATTTGCTCGCCACTTATGTCGAAGAGGTGGATGTATGGGTTAAATCGGTTGACACAACCGACCACGGGCATTACGTTCTCAATCAGACCGATTGCGGAGACGACCTCTGCACCGAAAGCACACAAACTTTTTGTATCGAAAGAAAGGCCATCGGCATGTATGCCGGACGACCGGCTGATTACGATGGTGGATGGTCAAGGGTCTGTCTGCAATTTGTGCCGCAGTTCATAAACCTGAACTATGTGGCCGGTGAGCCAATGTCTTACGGCGGCTTTTTGGACAAATTTGTGGTGCAGATATTGTCATTGATTACTGTTGGAATCATGGCGGTTGACTGGGAATTGTGTTGTAATGCCTGTTTCACTGAAAAGTTTATGTTTTACAACCGCGCTCAGAAAGAAATTGTGACCGGCATGACCCATGCCAGCACCTCAATTCGTGGCGCTGAACAGTATCAGCTTTTAAAATCGGCCCCATTTTTAGATCAATGGGGATACGACCCGACTCGCGGTTTGATCAAGGCTTACTTTGATCTTAAACAGTCGGGATGGATAAGTCCTTCCGGTGTTAGTGTGTGAGGTAATTATGGATAACGACAGTAAATCTTCCGATAAGGGAAAAAAGGAAACTGAGTCGCCAATTGAGGCAAAAGCGAAAAGTGTTCCTTCTTTGCGCAGACGTTCCAGCACCTCCAAATTGGAGGCGGCAGTGAACAGGCATCTGCCAAAGGCCAGTGATTTTTTTACAGAATTTGCTCGTCGAGGGATCACCGACGAAGAATTCCACGCACAACTGTTGCGTCGTGCAGCAAATCTGGTTTTCGTTCGTTTTCTGACCGCAGTAGTTAAAGATATGGCGGAGGAGTAAAATGCCAAGTGAAAAGATAGACCCAAGACTAAAAAGCAGGCCGGAAAGTATGTCCGGTCCTGAAGCAGTGGATACGCATTATCCACTGTTTATCGAAGAAGAGTATCCAATGCTGGTTCAGCTGGACGGGCACTCTCTTGTACAGACCAACGTACAAGAAACCTCTCCGCCTGAAATCCCATTGCCTATTGTGCTTGACGGCAAAATCATTATGTCGTCGGTTATCAGCACAAAAAGGTATATCGCACGCACAGATTACGACATTGGAATGCCTGCGTGGGATTACAGTGTTCTAGAGGAGTTTGTCGAAACGGGGCAGATTTACCCTATCCTGCGCATTCGTAATGAATGTGATCCGTGTGATAAATCTGCTTATGCTTACACACCGACAACGCCTTTTTCCGATGTGAAAACCTCAGACAATCTGACGGCTGGCGGTATTGACACGGCTGAAAATATCATCGGTAAAACCACCAGTTTTTCCGTGGCCGTGGTTGAACGTATTATGGGACTGCGTTTTTCGCTGGCCCGCGATGATATTTTGCAACCACTACACGCCGTTGTGTGGATTGAAGGAGATCATTGCCATGATCTCGACTTTTGCCCAGACGATATTGCAGTTGGCGGTGAAAGCAGCCTGCTGGACTATTACGCTACGACAACGACCAAGTGGGATACCGACACAGCAATAGCCGGTCTAACACCTGCCATGATTGTTACCGATCTGAAACTCTATAAGGGCATCCTGGTCGGCACTTATGCCGATGATCTTGATCCGGCGGTTGCCCTGACCGGCGGTATTTTTTACGTTCAGGATGGAGTTCTAACCATATCCACTTCCGGTGGATTGGCGATTGGCGCTGCCATGTATGGCGTGGACTACATCGACAATCAGTGGGTTGCGGTTGGTCAGAATGCCGCAATCCATAGCACAACCACAGATGCCCTGGCTGATTGGACCGCAATCGTGACAACAGTCACGGCCACTCACCTGATGTGTATCGCAGGTGACATCTGGAATGATGTGTTTTACGTCGGGGACAGCGTTGGTGGAGCGTTTACTATCAGCCGGTCGGTTGTGGCTGATATTACGGCGCTGGTTGACGCAGGTGGACTCCTGGCATCGGTTTTAAGTGTGGCTGTCGTTGACGACGACTTTGTGCTTTATGGTGGTGACAGTGGTTATGTGATGGAGAACACTGCGGCGAGCGCTGGTGGTGTTTACACCGTCTATAATCTGGGCGCAAACGACGTTAATGCCATTGCGGGTTCCAGATGGCGGCAGCTTTTTGGACATGGTGACGAAATCATTGAACGATCGTTATTGACGGTTGAACATGGCCGACTCACTTTTGACACCGTTGATTTTCTCGGTGGACAGGCTCCTTCTGGGAACATTATGGATATGGATTTTGTCAGGCGTTACAACGGCGCAAACTTTTTTGTGGCCGTGACCGACGGAAATGAACTGATCTTCATATCCATTTGTTTGTCGAAGTGCTGATTTGCGATTGTAAGCTAAAACGTAGTATAATATAGAGGCTCAGTATTGAGCCTCTATTACTTTCCGGGAGGAAGCATGACAGATAAAAAACCATCGTCACGTAAAGAAGCTCTGCAGGAAATGTCTTTTACCGAAGAACTTGTGCTCGATGACGGCAAAACAAGAGTTGTGGCGCATTACGATCAATTAGCGGCAAAACGTGCTTTTGAATTGTCACGGGAATTACGTTTTGCTCGCGGTATAAAGGAAGCTGGAGACATCTCCATTTACACTCCTGATTTTGAGCGCCTTATGAGTGATTTTGGCCTGGATATGAAAGACCGGGGCGAACGCCAGCTGGCCGAGGAGCTGCTGGAAGATTTTGCCGGACATCATCGGAACTTGGGTCGTGTTGCGTTTACTGAAGCTATGATGGTTGCCGTGTTGCAGGACCTCTTTTTTGTGCAGAGGGTTGGGAAACAGGATGTTGTTAAACTGAAAAAAGGGGTTAAGGCCAAGGTGTCTGAAACGTATTTTGAAAATCCCCCTGCCCTGCCGAGAATTCCTGCACCGCCGCGCCGGTTAAAAAACAGCGTCGCCGAACAGATGGTCGCGCTTATGACGGTTGTGCTGACAGATAACCCGGAGTTCCAGAAGAACATCAACGATCTAGTATTGTCAATGCGTCATATGATCGATGCTATTGACGAACAGTTTGACGAAGATGATGTGGAGGATTTGTCGGCTGTGCCCGATACCAATTTTCAACCTGAGTCAGTGGACTGATTATTGGGTTTATCTGTTTGATGTCAGGGC
>Ga0180433_10000819_pt1 | contig 52777 bp, 39 predicted proteins | sample SS_ome_8_FD_132980 | JGI IMG/M metagenome (GOLD analysis project Ga0180433, IMG submission 132980) | Hypersaline lake sediment archaeal communities from the Salton Sea, California, USA - SS_1_D_1 metaG | ecosystem: Environmental > Aquatic > Non-marine Saline and Alkaline > Hypersaline >...
GGTGTGATTTTGTTCAGGTCCATATAGTCTCCTTTTTTTGTTCATTAGAAGACTGGGCCTGAACTTTTTTTCATTCAAGGATTTTCTTGAATTCTGAATTTACATACCAAATGATACACCACCAAATTGGAGGCACCTTAGGGCTAGGTCTGCTATTCAAAGGTTTTAGAAGTCATGTCGGAAAGCTTATCACCAGGCCCGGAGAGAAAAGAATCGCCATCGCTCTTTTAAATCTTGAGGAGGAGGATAAAGATACGAAAGACACTCCACCACCGCTTCCCTATCGAAAAGGGGATCCCCTCCCTCCCCTTCCTCCTCGCAACCGTAGGAGCACTAAAACAGCCTAAAGCTGAGGGTTTGATGAAACACCCAGGCTAAAAGTGAGCCTTGAGTTTCGAAATGAATACACCTCCTCTTTTTTGAAAAGGGGAGGTTTTTTTATCCAAGATATTTGATGAACAACCCCAGCCTATGCCGTTTCTGTTTGTGGGAGCTGCATGCGCGCGTTGACGATGTTGCGGGTGATGAAGGTGTGGTAAGGAAGGCGTCGCATGTAGCGCTCAGCGATGACAGCTGCAACGAAGAAGGAGACGACAGTAGAGAGGGTGAAGCCGGATCCGTAGGCAGGGAAACCGATTTGGAGGGTAATCAAGGTAAAGATCATGTTGGTGAAGAAGAAGACCGCATTGATGATCAGGACGTCCCTTCTGTTATCAAAGTAGGAGAGTAGAATGATAAAGACGAGGACCATCACCTGGAAGCTCGCACCCACCACGGCAAAGCGGAAGATGGAGAGCTGGAGGAGGTTCAGGTTGAGGAACTCGAGAAGGCCAGGTGCGGTGAAGAGAGTGATCACACAGATCGTTCCCTGGAGGATGATCAAGTTGCGCCCATGGGTCATGATGTTTTGCATCATCTTGTTGTGATTTTTCTCAATCCGGCTGAGTGGATCGTGCTGAAGGACTCCCCGGTAAAAGCGGACGTAGGTGCGGAAGAAGGAGGTCTCTTCTGCGAGTAGAAAGAGGGCTAGGGCTGGGATGATGGTGAGGTAAGCGATGAACATGGAGATATCATACTCAGGGTAGGTCACAAGGCCGCTTTCCAGCACACGGCGTTCAGGAGAGAACCACATGATCCATTTGTCGACCCAGATCGCAAGGTTATAGAATGTTCCAGCGAGGCCGACCTGCCAGTAGTTCTTCAAGTACTTTAAGAAACGGAATGGGCTGGTAATTTTATGGGGGTACTCGGTCAAGATCAGAGCGATAAATGAGGCGAGGATGAAACCAAGACCGACATCAAATCCAAAGGTGAGACCCTCCGCGCCAAACTCCCCTGTCAGGAAGTAGGCAGAGACGCCTCCAAGGAGCATCCCCATCACGAACGACCAGGTGATGCCCGAGTAGTATTTCAGGGAGGAGATGAAGACCATCGAAAGCCAGATTCCTGAGATCAAGAGGAAGTTAATCACAGAGAGGATGGCAAGAAGAGGAGAGAGTGTCACCACTTGGAAGTAGAAAAAGAGAGCGAGCGGAAGTGTCGCAAAAAACTGCACGACAAGGCCTCCAATCAGAAGGCTGCTCGCCTCTTCGACATCTTCACGGAAGATGCAGTCGGCCAGGTATCGGGTTGAAATCATGACGATCGGCGAAGTCAAGACAAGTGAAAACGAGAAGTTGTAGAGGACAATCGTCCGGAACTCCTCGACCATGTCGGTCAATCTCCAAAACTCTCCGATAAAGAAAAAGGCCCAGACAGCAAAGATCGTGAGGAGCCAGGGGCCAGAGGAGGCAAAAATCGCATGAAAGTAGGCGGAGATTGTGCCTGTTAAATCCCCTCTTCTCGTCAGTCTACGTAGAACAAATCCTATCCCTGCCATGCGAGACTCTCCACTTTCTTGTCGGTTCTAGATTGATCGATATACTTTTGGTAGAGCGCTTCATACGCCGCATCTTGGTCTTTTGCCTGATAGTAGGTATGCACACGCTCTTTAGCGGCTTGGCTACACTTTTCGTAGTGTTCAGGTTCGGTGAGTAGCTTCGTGACCTCTTCAGCGATCGCTTGAGGGTGGGCGAGCGGACAGATCGCTCCAGCCGGTCCGAGCCTCGGCTCTTCATCGCTGCGGCCGGTCAACATCTCGCTAATGGCTCCCACATTGGTTGCAACGGAGGGGATGCCAACAGCTCCCGCTTCTAACACGGAGAGAGGTTGCACCTCACTAATACTGGAGAGAACTAGAACATCGATCTTACCCAGGTAATCGTTGATGTCGACCAAACCTGTGAACTCGACTGTCTCCTTCAAGCCCATCTCTTCGACCATCTCAAGGCATTCAAAGTAGTAGTGCTCATCCTCATCCCAAGCACCAAGAATATAGGCTTTGAGGTGAGGAATCTGTTCTCTGACTAGATTCGCAGCTTGGATGAAGCTTTTGACATCTTTCACAGGAACCACACGGCCGATTAACGCTATGGTCGGTGGATTATCTGCGGGGCGTGGTTTGAGGTGGATGCTGTCGATATCGATACCGTTCGGAATGATGGAGATCTTTTCTGGTTCGGCACCGTCCATGATCTGCATCTCTTTGTTTCCTTCATAGAGGGTGATAATCTCATCTGCCGCTTGGTAAGTGAGGCGGGAGTATCCCTCGAAGGTATCGACCCAAAAGTCTTTCAAATCGCGGATATACATGGGTTTATCCACAGCGAGGTCCATCGCCTTAAAATCGTTCAACCACTGTGCAGCTGTGATCTCAATCCGTCGCTCATTCGTATAGATCCCGTGTTCGGTAAGGAGGCAAGGCTTGCCCGTTTCTGCTTTCGCACGGGCGAGGAAGAGTCCCCCATACCCTGTACAGAGAGCGTGGTAGACTTTTGCTTTTGGCATTTCTGCAAGCAGAACGGTATAGAATCCAGACAGCAGTCCTTTCCAAGACCAGAAGTAGTTGAGGAAGCTCGAATCCCCCATCGCAGAGTTATACATCCGTACGAGCATCCTCCACGCGCGAAGCGAGTTGAGAAGGATCTCTTCCCCGAGCGGCTCTCCTTCACGGTCCAGTACGTTTAAAATCTCTTCCAGGTGTTTCGTCTTTGCTCGGTATTGGATATTGAGAACGTTCCGCTCGATGACATTAAAGAGCTCGCTCTCTTCTTTTTCTGAAATCTCTTTCACCCCTTCAGGAAGCCTCTGGAGGTGGATGTTTTGAATTGAAACCACGTTGTCAGGCAGCGTGTAGCGCAGTTCGGGCTGAAAGTCCGGAGGAAGTAGACAGACCAGGGAGAACTTGAGGTGGCTTTGCGCCTTGATCAATGCATGGGTCCAAGAAGAGACACCCCCAGTGATATAAGGGTAGGTTCCTTCTAGAAAGAGGCAAATATCTGCTTCTTCAGCCATAAATTCTCTCCGAAAGCTTTTTCATATCTTCCACACCCGACCAAGTAAAAACCTTCTCTTCAAAATCCATCGGGTCATCAACATCAACGAGATTTAGAAGGTGATCAAAGTGCACTTTTGTGAGCTGTCTCATTGCTCCGTAGTTCCCTAGTAAGAAGAAGACTTCCATGAGGCGCATATAGACTTTTCTTGTGTGGGTCTCATCATCACTAGCAAGGATGACAAGCAGCTCTTTCGCTTTTTCAATCTCACCGAGTTCCATAAAGAGCTCAGCAAGGTGGAAGCGCACTTCATGGTCATCTTTTAGAAGAGTTAGGTAGTGCTCGTAGGCAAGGGCTGCCTCTTCTCGCATTTTGATAATGCGGGACTCGTCATAAAATTCTGAGTTAGCATACTCCTCACAGTGGCGTGCGTAGCGGAAGACCAGAGGTGCATTCGTCATGTCCTCCTCGACCTCTTTCTTCAACTCCAGGTATTTATCGTGGTAACTCTCTTCTAAATAAGAGATCGCCGTGGCCGCTAGGACTCGCACAGCGTTGTTGTCATCGTCGGCAGCGAGCTTAAAGGAGGGAATGAACTCGGGTGAGAAGAAGCGGAGCATCTTATCGATAGCGACCATCTTCTGTTCATCGGTTCCATAGGTCATGACATCGTTGAAAGGAACGGCATAAGCGGTGTCGCTTGTCTCCTCCATCCCGTAGATGATCCGCTCGTAGATTTTTTGTCGAAGAGGGATCTTCAGACGTGGCATGATCGAGGCAATCAGGTTGGAGATCGGCTCCGTCACCATCACATAGAAGCGGTAGAGGATGAGGGCAAGGGCTGCAAGGCCAGCGCCAAAGACACCCATCGAACCCACTAAAATCATAGCGAGGATGACAAAGCGGAGGTCCCACTCTTTTTTGCTGAAATACCGGATGAGTAGATAACCCGTTCCCATGATCAGCAAGTGGATCAAAAAGAAGACAGGCCAGGAGATCACACGGTCCCAGAGGAACCAGATCGCAAAGGCTTCGAAGATAAAGAAGAATAATGAGACGAGAAGAGATTTCCCAAAATCCTCACGGACGATGAGCTCCTCTTCCTTCTGATCTACCTCTTCAATAAATTCCAAAACGGTCACCTCTAATTAATCTAACGACTGCACAGCCGTGATGATTTTATGCTCTTTAAACTCAGGCATTCCTTCTAGCTCTTTAGCTGCCGATTCCACGGCCTGTTTCACCGCTGCTTCCTTCATTGCTGGTGCGAGAAGGTGCAGGTGGAGACCGGGCTTCTCAGAGGTGTGGATCGTGACTTCGCTCGGGAAGTGGCGTCGAAGCGTGTTAAAGAGAAGCGCGTGCTTGCTCTTAAACTCTTCATCCGACACCTCTCCTTCGGAGCGGAACTCCACTTGGAAGAAGGGAAGGTTATGTTCGATACAGAACTTCTTATAGACCCCTCTCAGCACTTCAAGGAGGGCATGAGACATGCATCCCACCTCTTCACCAGAGTACACGGTATTATCGACCATAAACTGGAACTTCTTTGCATTCGCAAAGGTCGTTCCAATCAGCCCGCAAATGGTCGAGCAGATTTCAATGTTACTCACGCTCATGTCTTCGAAGGGAAGTTCTTCAATTTTAAGCATCCCGTAGATCTTTTGACTCTCTTTATCGATGATAGGACAAGCGAGAACCCCCTCACCATCGAGAATGAGCTCATCATCCGCATTGACCGCCGTAACCATCCGTTTTCTAGAAAGCAGAGCTTGAGTCAGTGGGTGATCGAGGCCGAAGCGGCGGCTATAGTTTTCACGGTCGGACCACCCCTCACAGACGCTCGCTTCAAAGCCGTTGTCATCAAAAGCAAACACAGAGAACTTCGTCGGTTGGATCGTTTGCTCGATAAACTCGGTCATGGACAGAAAGATCTGAGCAGGGTTCATGGACTCGAGGCTTTTGAGCGCGTTGTAGGCTGTGGCGAGCGAGCGCACTTGACCCGCGAGGCGCATCTCAATCCCCTCTTTCTTGTCACGCAGCGTTTCGTAAGCATAGGCAATAGTGTCAGCCTGCTCGATGGCTTCGTCCGCCTCTTTTTTGAGACGGTCTCGGTCCGCCTCTTGTCGCATACGGATTTCGCCAAGGAAGGTAGAGGCGGCAATCCACATAATAGGGTTCGCCGCAAGACTGAGTCGGTACTCAAAAAGCGACTGGTTGAACTTGATCTCAGGAACGTTCCAAACATAGAGAAAGAGTGTCGCAAGGAGACTCGCCATGATCCCTTCGTTGGTCCCATATTGGACAGTCACTGTGAGGACAATGATCCAAAAGGGATGGGGGCTGACATTGATAAATCGGTCTCCATCGCCAAAGATGAAGCTTGCGAGGGTGACAACGACCAAGAAGATCAGTGTTTCGTAGATCGCTGAAAGACGCATCCCAAAGAGGTAGCGAGGCTTCTCCTCATACCCCTCTTCAGTCGCCATTTTTTCTACTCTTTCCATTTCTTTACCTTCACTAATAATTCATTCTGATCGTCCCAATCACACGGTCTCTCGACTCGTCTGCAAACTGGGTACTTCTCGTGTGTAAATATTCAAGGGCTGCTTCTACATGTCCTTTTCGACCTGCGAAGAAGCTGGCTCCCCAGATCGGCACGACAGGTCCGTCCGAGAGTCGATCGTAACTTCCTCCAAAGAGACCCTCAAAGCGGAAGCACCGTGTAAATGGCTTGATAATCAACAAGCTCATGGTGTGTGTTTCACGGCTTTGAATGTCCATTGGAGTCACAATCTGACCGACGTTATTGATAATTCTTTTCAAGCTCGCTACATACTGCGCATCGAGGGCGTAGTTGAAGAAGATGTCTCCATCTTGGCCGAGTCCATAAACGAGGCGTGTGTAGCGTGGAATACGGTAAAAGAGTCCTGCCTGGACGACATAGGTTGCTGCCGCATTTTGCACATCTTTCAGGTGGTACCAAACCGGTCCACCACCCCCAAAGAGGGTGAGATACTGTTTGAAGTTGAGCGTTCTCATGAGCTGGAAGCGGTCCTCAACCCCATGCCAGATGATCGTCTGGGTGAAGTCCCAGGTCGCGTGGTGGTAACGGATGCGGGCCCAGGCGTCACCGAGGGAATCTTTGCGATAAAGGTAGAGTCCAGCACCCGGTGTCTGGTGAGAGAAGTAAGCGGACACTTCCGCTTCGACACCGTTTTTAAACTTCGCGTTGGCTGCGACCTCTCCCCTTACACGTGCATCCCAGAACTTGAAGTTGGTTGAGTTCCAGAAGTTGACGGCATTGAAGAGGCGCATTTCGTCTGTTCCAACCCCAAAGCGGACAGCCACGTGACGGTTGAGATTCTGTTGCCAGATGACATTGTATCTCGACTCGTACTGGAACGATCCCGACCAGAGATCTTCTCGGTCAGCTTGAAGGAAGGAGTAGTGGTCATACAGGACATCTCTCCACTGCTGTGGGAAGACGTCGTTGTCAGGGTCCATCTCGTGGGCACACTCAAACCAGTCCATGGCTGTGTAGTCGTGGCCGATCTCCCGCTCGATTTCCCCTTTCAAACCGACAATACGTGGTTCATCAGGGTACTTTTCTAGCAGGTGGTTGACAAAGCAGTTGGCTGTGCGGAATTCACGCATGGTTTTATAGAGACGGAAGCGCGCGATGTCGGCGTTTCTCTCTAGGAGGTAGCGCGAGTGCTCATCGAGTTCTGTCTCTTTCGACATATCGATACGGTTGAGCATCTCTTCAGCGCAACACCATTTCTCCAGGTCGATGAACATGTTCGCAAACTCAGTCAAGAAGGCCACGTTATGGGGCTGCTCTTCAAGAATCTCGTGGTAAAGAAGAATCGCCGTTCCGGGGTCTCTCATACGAAAGTAGAGCTGAGCGAGGGTCGCTTTTTGATAGACATTGAGCTCTTCTTTCTCTAAGAGCATCTGCATGGCACATGGATAGAAGCGCATCTGAGCGACTTTATAGTGTTGGTAGAGCCAGTAGATCTCCCCAGTATAGTAGTAGCCCAGGTAGTCGGGGTTATCTGTGCAGAGGTAGCGTTCAAAATAGTCGAGCGACTGCCAGTAACGGCTACGCACGAAGGTGGTCATCCCGATTCCTTTCAGTGCATCCGCATCTTCAGGATTGACAGCAAGCACACGCTGATAGGCAAGTTCAGCTTGATCGAAGAGGTCGAGCTCTTGAGCTAACGTACCGAGTTTTAGCAAAGACACATCTTGCACGTCAGAGTCGATAAGCTCAGTCAGCACCGTCGCCAGCTTATCCCGTTGGTTAGAGAGTTGGAGGGCTTCGATGTAAAGGAAGGCCACCTCTGGATGTTTCCAGTCAGAGCCCGCTGCTATCGTTGCCGCTTCAGCAGGATGGCCATTGTAAAGAAGGTACCCTACCCAGCCCGCAAGATCGTCTCCTTCTGTTCCTGTTGCCTCGGTGACGACCCAGTCCATCTGTTTTGGAGTCAGCTCTTTACCCCAAATATCGAGAAGGGTTTGGGTATCTCCACTTTCGAAGGGTTTCCCTTTCGCTGTCACGACTAGAATTTTTTCAGCTTCGGGCTTGAACTTGTGGTCGACAAGGGTGAAGGCATACTGTCGGAGCTTTTTCTCCCCCACTTTCTGTTGGATCGCTCGGTCGATAAACTCGTTCAGCTCTCCCAAGTAGGTCTCGTTCGATTTTGCGCCGAGCATGTAGACATAAAAATAGGTATCTTGGACGTTGATTCCCTGCTTTTCAATCTTCCGGACAATCTCCAAGGCTTTTTGGGTCTTCCCGTTGGCAGCGTAAGCACGAGCCAGGAGCAGCTCATCGACAGGAGCTTCTCTTTTAGAAACCAGGGCACGAGCGATACGGAGTTCGAGCTCAGGGTGTTGGTTTCTTTCAGCGATGATGAAAAGGGTTCTAAGCGTGTCCGAATTTCCAAGGTCGTAGGCTTGGAGGCGACGGAAGAGCTCGTCCGACTCCCCCCTAGCGGCAAGAACATAGGTTTGAGCGCGGAGATAGGTGGAGCGGCGGAATCCAGGTGGAATTTCATAATCAGCGAGCATGTTTTCGAAACGGTCAGTCAATCCAAGCTCGATATAGAGCTCACCAACACTATCCAAGAGATCCGGATCGACCGACTCGAGGCTTGTCACTGGCTCGAGAAGAGTAACAGCAAGGCTTCGGTTGACAGAAGAGACGAGGCGAGCGAGCTCCAGTCTTTCATCCACTGTGAAATCTTTATCTAGCTTAAGCTCCTCAAGGGCATTTTTCTTTCCTTCTGTGAGGAACATCAACCCAATACGGAAGACAGGGTGTGTTTCAAGGTACTCTTCCCCAAGGTTATTCTCTAGGCGCTTGGCATCCTCAACATCTCCACGCGATAGGAAAAGGTCGATCATCGTGATCATCTGGCGGTCGGAGATATCGTCGAAATTGAGAACGTCGAACATCTTGTCGACGACTTCTTTGTACTCTCTCTCTTTAGCACGCTTCATCAAGTCGACGTAGAAGGCAGGAGGAAGCTTATTTTTCTCAAATTCCCGCAAGAGGAGAGCGAAGGCCTCTCTTTCTCTACGGCGGTCGATCAGGATGTTGAGCTCAAGCTCGACAGCCTTCGGCTTTTCGCGGTCTTCCTTGCTGAGGAGGCCGAGCATGAACTCTGCTTCAGGAATGTATCCAGCATTCGCAAATTTGATTCCAAGGTTGACGACTGTATTCAAATCTGGGTGCTTGCCAACATAGGCAGAAGCGATCAGAAAGGCTTCTAGCTTTTTGTTGTGGTTGATGAGGAAGTCAGTGGTGAAGTAGACCGTCTCTTCATCGAAATCTTCCGGCTTATAACGCTCTAGGAGACGGTCGATGATGTTGAGAGCCACTCCTGGCTCGCCCTTCGCTGCATAGAGTTGGGCAAGGGTGCGGTAGTCAGCGATCGTTGCCGCCTGCTCTTCAATCAGCGTATTGAGCGCTCCCATCTGACTTTTGGGATTGTTCATATCCGCGTAGAGCTGCTTCAGCTCCAGGAGGACCTCGGTGGAAGGGTTGAGGCGGTAGATTTCTTCTAAGTTTTGGAGGTAATCGAAGGGACGGCCTGCTTTATCATAAAGAGTACCGAGGTATTCTCTTGCATCGAGAGAGTCTTGATGTTCTTTGACATACTCTTCAACAGATTGAATCGCTTCAAGGTCGTTGGCAAACTCCAAGTCGAGCCAGACTTTTGGAATCAGGACCTCTCTTCCCTTTTCTCCAGCAAGAAAGAGCTCCTTAAACGATTTCGCAGAGCGGTCATATTGCTGATCGTAGAAGTACATCCATGCGAGGTCCTGGCGTCTAGGAAAGAGCAAGAAGATCAGAAACAGCCCTAGGGCTGCGAAGAAGGAGACGACAATATAGTAGGTCCTGCGATTCATCCGCTGTCTTGTGTTAAGTAGGGACTTCTTTCTCGTCCCAATTCAGGTCAATGCAATCGGTTTTGTGCTATCTAAATTGTAAATAAATATTTCACGACTTTTTCACAATCTTTATTCGTAAAGGGCCTGTATCTTCTTGAGGAAGAGAGAATTCGAGTTGCTGGTTTTCAGATTTAAAGGTGACAGGCTGTCCCCCATCGAGGGATAATAGATACTCTCCCTCCTCGGGAACATTCCAACACATCTCAAGGGGGCCGTGACCCATGACATCAAACTCAATACCCCGGTCGACCTGCTCGATATTCTTCATCTGCCACCGGCTTTGGATCAGGTAGTAGTGAGGCTCCCTTGGTTCGTCTTCAATGACTTCCAGATCTTTGAGGGCAATCACTGGCTCTTTCACTCCGGGATCAAGTGCAGCGTACAAACTGCCTTGGTAGTGCACTTGGCCAATGACTCCTTCGGATTTGGCGAAGTCCACTCCCTTGGCCACAGCATAATCAAAGCGGATGGTTTGGAGGTCTCCCCGGTCTTCGACCATCCACGAATCTTTCCCCATCTCACTCATTTTCAGTGTGTAAAAGCCTTGTGCTAGCATAGAGTATTCGCTCGCAAAGATAGGGATGATCTCTTGAGAACGGATATAGGCAATGTTTTTCAGCACCGCTCGAAGGCCGGGTGTGCGCTCGGCACTATAGACGTGGTAGTAGAGGTTCATCGGTTTGATACGGATGGGAAACTCCGTGTTTTTTAGCGTTTCGACTAACAGATTGAAGGCGTAAAAGTCATCTTCCCAGTAGTCCGTATAGGTGTTCTCATTACTATTGGAGGAATAGATCTGCCAGAGATCCTTCACTTGTCGTCCAAGAGGCATCACCCAAGCATAGGAGTCAAATTTGGTGTCGAAACGGGTGTCTCCCCCATTAATATTCGGAATTCCTGCATCTGCAACTTTTTTGACAGCGGCATAGAAGGGGCGACAGTCTCCACTCCATAGGTAGGCCTTCACTTTTTTCTCACTGTCTGCTTTCTTATTAATCAGTGAAACCGCCCCCTCAACCTCTCGATCTAACTCAAAGGGTTTTCTTGCGTAAGCACGAGGCATATCGTAGATCTCGTTTAGCTGCTTGAGCTGGTTGGGGTTATATTGAGTACGGTGCGACTCTGTCACATTCGGATCATCACTTCCCACAAAGAGCTTCATCCAGGCGACAGCCCCAGCACCCATCCAGGTCCCGTTCGGATAGAGATGGAGATAGGGATACTCATCTTGAGGCACGTAGTTTTTGAAGAAAGCCCAATCAAAGGGGTGTGAGAAGGTGTGGCAACCTAGCTCGACATTTTCTAACTCCACTATCTCTTTCAGGCAGGGAATACTCTTCTTCGTTCCTGCCCATTGAAAGTCGATCTCTGCACCCACAGGGCCAACGGTGAAGGCTAGATCAGAGTAGGGCTCAAGGACTTCATTCAAAAGCACTCGAGCAGCAATGGCGTGGGTATTGCGGTATTTACGGATATAGACATAGTTGTTCCACCCATCTCCATCGATGTGGCTATAAAAAATCCGTCGTCCAAATAGAGTGGTCGTATCGGGGCGGGGTCTTCCCTCGAGCCCCAAGGCCTTTTCAAAAAAATCAAAAGGGTTGAAATACCAGGCACGAGCCGCTTTACCGACACGGAACCGCCAGTAAATCGGATAGTTTGCTGCCACATAGGAGCCTCTCTCACCAATCCCGACCAACACCGAGTCCGTTTCCGTGTTATCTTTTTGACGGACCATCAGGCAGGGGTCGATCGTGTTGCCGAGCTTCACCATCCTCAAATAGGTCGGTAGCACCTCAGGGTAGTGACGTTCAAAATGGAAGAGCTCAGGACAGTTGTAGATGAGATTGGAGTCGTACGTGGTCGAGATCCATTCGGTCGTGTCCTTCAGTCCTAGTTTTTTCCAAAAATCGTTCCTTTCATTGATATCGATCTCGAACGTCTTTCCTTCAAAGGGAATCAATCCCATGGCGATGTACTTCTTCCCCGCGTCGACCATCTTCGACGCCCATCTCAAAAACTTCTCAGCGATCTCCTTATCTTCAAATTTCCAGTCATAGGACCAAACAATCACACCCAACACATCGGGGTCGTCCATCGCATCAGGTAACTCCCCACAAATATCGACGTAGTTAAGCTTGATTCCAAGATGGTTGAGGGGCATCTCAGCAGCTTGGTGGATCACCGTCTCTTCGATATCCTTAGAGTCGTGCGAATCGTAGATGGCAATCATCGTCCGTGGCAACTCTTCAGCAAAGAGCGGCAGGAAGGTAAGTGAGAGTAGTAGGACAATTCTTCTCAACCGACTTTTCTCCTCGACTTAGCTTTCGAAATCTTCACCGGCAAAGCCTCTTTTTGTAGTAGGGGAACCTTGAAATTGAGTTGTTGGTATGCCACCCCCACCCTGAAGGGTTTAGCGCTTCCAATCTGGACTTCATACTCTCCATTTTCGGGAGCATTCCAGCTCATTTCCAAAGGACCGTACCCACTCGCTTCAAAGCTCAAGCTGGTTCCTTCTTCTTTTATCTGGGTGACTTTCCAGCTGCTGCTTCTCAGATAAAAACGCTCTTCTTGTGGTTCGACCTTCAGCACATCCAAGCTGGTGAGCGCCACTTCTGGCTCTCCCACTTCGGGATCTAAGAAAACATAAAGGCTTCCCTGGTAGTGTCGCTGCCCCAAAACACCCACAGAGCGCGAAAAGTCCACAGCCTGGTCCGCGGCGTGATCAAAGCGCACCGTTTGCAGCGAGTTGCGATCTAAAATTTTCACGCGTCCTTCTCCCAAATCAACCAGCCTCGCTGTAAAAAACCCTTCTACGATTTCACTATACTCTCGAGCGTGGATGGGGAACATTTCCTGAGACTTGGCATATTCTATATTTTGCTTCACCGCATTGAGGCCTGGAAGTTTTTCTGCAGAGTAGACGTGGTAGTAGATGTTCATCGGCTTCACGCGGATGGGAGACTCGGTGTTTTCGAACGTCTCTGGAAGCATGTTAAAGGCGTGGAAATTGTCTCTCCAATAATCGGTGTAGGTGTTTTCGTTGCTATTGGAGGAGTAGACTTGAAGCTCTCCGTCCAGTTCCCGAGCCAAGGGAGTCACCCAAGAATAGGAGTTAAACTTCGTATCGAAACGGGAGTCTCCCCCATTGAGGTTACAAATCCCCTCTTTTTTCACTTCTGCAAGCGCCTCTTTAAAGGGAAGGCAGTCCCCCGACCAGAGATAGAGAGAGACTTTCTTCTTTCCCTCTACCAGTTTGTTGGTCTCCTCGACAGATCCATGCACCTCGAGGGGAAGACTAAAGGGTTTTTTCGCATAAGCTCTAGGAACATCGTATTCCTCATTATAGAGATGCAGGTCCTTTGGTTCCGAGGGAGCATACTCCTCTTCGACAATTGTATCGTCATAGCCGCCCATGTGCACGCGCATCCAAGCAACAACTCCTCTTCCAAGCCAAGACCCTTTGGGGTAAAGGTGTGCGAAGGGGTACTCGTCATGTGGGTGGTAGTGTCTAAAAAACCCCCAAGCAAAGGGGTGAGTAAAAGAGTGCGAGGCAAGTTCCACTTGAGGAAGGTCCGCGATTTCTTTAAGGACTTGTAAGCTCTCTTCATTGCCATACCAACTGGGATCCACATCGGCCGTGATGGGTCCTACGGTGACAGGAAGTTCTGGGTGAGCTTTCAGAATCTCATCGAGGAGAACTTTTGCTGAAATGGCATGCTCATCCTTATACTCATGGATTTCGCTCCGGCTATTCCACCCATCTCCATCAATGTGACTGTAGTAGATACGCCTTCCATTTAGTGTGGTCGTATCGAGCCTCGCCATCCCCTCTAAACCAAACGCTTTTTCAAAAAAGGCGAAGGGATTGATATACCAGCCTCTTTTTGCGGTTTCATTGCCATAAACCCAATAAATTGCATATTGGTTCGCAACGTAAGCCCCTCTGTCGTTGATCGTGACAAGCGCACTCACGCTTTCTCTAAAGTCTTTCTCTTGAGCGAGAAGACAGCACTCGGTCTTTTTAGCCAAAGGCACCATCCGATCATAGGTCGGCAAAACTGTCGGGTAGCCTCGTTCAAAACGGAAAAGCCCTTCATTTTTATACTCTAGCTGGGTTTGTACTGTGAGATTGACCCACTCATCGGTGTCTTTTAAACCAAGGCGCTTCCAAAAACGGTTTCTCTTAGAAAGCGGCAGCTTAAAAGTTTCTCCTTCAAAAGGAGGAGCGCCCATCACCACAATCTTCTTCCCCTCGTCCGAGAGGCGATTCAACCATAGGAGCAGTCCCTTGGCCACTTTTGGATCCTCAAATTTCCATTCGTAAGACCAAACCAGCACCCCAAGAACATCCTCCACCTCATTGACATTGGGTAAAGGCTGGTTGACATCAACATAGTGGACTTTGAGTCCCAAGTGGTTCAGAGGCATCTCAGCTGCTTTGTGAACAATCGTGGCACTCACATCTTTATTAAAATTGGAATCGTAGAGAGCCAAAATCTTACGTGGAATCTCTTTCTCTTCTGCTAGCAGAAGCAACGGAAGACAAGCGAAAATCAAGAATAGTTTCTTCATTCAGACTCTCCTAAAGATGTCAGTCTCATTTTCATCGCCTCCCCGCGGTTGAGAGGGATAGAAAAATGAATTTGATGATTTTTAGATTGTGTGAGTAGAGGCTTCGCATCTCCGAGCTGGATCTCATACGATCCCTCTTCCGGAACATTCCAATGCATCGAAAGATCGGAATAACCATCAACCTGGAACTCTGCTTGCTTGCCCTCTTGTTTCAAGTGAGAGACCTTCCAACTGCTCCCAATGAGATAGTAGAGATCCTCCCGTTCAGCACGCGTCAAGTAGGTGGAGTTTTTCAATTTAAATCGGGGTTTTTCAACAGCTGGGTCGAAGAAGATGTATAGGCTTCCCTGTGTATGACATTGCCCGATGACCCCTGTCGACTCTGCAAAGTCAATCACCTTTTCTGACGCCTTATCAAACCGCACTGTCTGCAAATTCCCTCGGTTCTCAACGCTCCAGATGTCTCCCTCTTCACGAAAGACTTTCGCTTCAAAAAAGGCCTCCACGATTTCACAGAACTCTTTCGCGTGAATCGGGATCGTTTCTTGAGTTTTGATGTAGGCGAGGTTTTGCTTCAGGGCCTCAAGACCGGGGTGCTTTTCTGCAGAGTAAACATGGTAGTAAAGGTTGATCGGCTTCACGCGGATGGGAACTTCTGTGTTTTTCAATGTTTCAGGAAGCATATTGAAGGCATGAAAATTGTCTCTCCAATAGTCTGTATAGGTATTCTCATTACTATTTGAAGAGTAGACCTGCAAATATTTCCCTACCTGCCGGCCGAGGGGCTTCACCCAAGAGTAGGAGTTGAATTTGTTGTCGAAACGGGTGTCCCCTCCGTTGAGATTCGGTATCCCCGCCGCGTCCACCTTCTCCATCGCTGCTAAAAAGGGACGACAATCTCCGCTCCACTGGTAGAGGTCTACTTTTTTTCGATAGTTCACCAACTTGTTTGTGAGATCGATGGCCCCCTCCACCTCCAGCGAAAGGTCGAACGGTTTGAGTGCAAAGGCTCTCGGAACGGTATATTCATCACTAAAGGTTTTAATGCCTTTAGGATCGTAACCCGAGACCTCCTCTTCGACCTCGACAACATCGACTCCACCTAAGCGCACCTTCATCCAGGCAACGATACCTCCACCTACCCAAGAACCTTTCGGATAGAGGTGGACATAGGGCAACTCATCGCGTGGAGAGTAGTCTTTGAAAAAGGCCCATTCAAAGGGGTGGGTAAACGTATGCGTTGCGAGCTCAACATAAGGGAGCTCAATCATCTTATTGAGTGTTTCTATTCCCTCCTCTCTGCCATACCAATCCACATCGATATCAGCACCGATCGGGGCAATCGTCACAGGGAGGTTTGGGTAGCCTTTAAAAATCTCCTCATGGAGAACCGTGACGGAAAGCGCTTTTTCTTTACGGTACTCATAAATTTGACTGATGCTGTTCCACCCATCTCCATCGACATGGGAGTAGTAGATACGCCGTCCAGCAAGGGTGGTGGTGTCCAGGCGAGGAAGACCTTTTAATGCGAAAGCTTTTTCGAAAAAGAGAAACGGGTTGATATACCAGTTTCTGTACGAGCGCCCCTTTTCATACAGCCAGTAGACGGCATACTCATTTGCCACATAGGCGCCATTCTCATTGAAACTGATCAAACAGGCTTCCGTTTGCCTATCTGATCCTTTTCGAGCGGTTAAGCAGCACTCTACCCCTTTGTCGATGGGAACCATCCGCTGAAAGGAAGGTAAAAACGGAGGGTACTTCCTTTCAAAATTCAAGAGATCTGGACAATTAAAGTGCAGCTGGGTGGTGAAGGTTTTTGTGTCCCACTCACCCGTATCTTTGAGACCCAAATGCCGCCAGAACTGGTTGAGAAGGTGGTTATCGATTTTAAAATAGGGACTGTCGAAGGGTTGAGAGCCCATCATGACAAAGCGCTTATCCGCTTTGATGGTTTTAATCGCCCAGTAAAGAAACTTCTCGACGGTCGCCTTCTCTTTAATATCCCACTGGTAAACCCAAACCAATACCCCAGCGATGTCGGGATCCTCTCCAATGTCTGGCAACTCCCCATGGATGTCGACATACTTCAGCTTCAGACCAAGATGGTTCAACGGCATTTCAGCAGCTTGATGGATGATCGACTCAGCTATCTCAGGAGTGGCCTGGCTATCGTAGATAGCAATCACTGTCCGCGGAAGGGGAACTTCAGCAAAGCTCAGGGCGAATAGAGAAAGGCATAGGACAAAAAACTTTCCATTCATTTAGGAAATTATTCCGATTTTACCTCGGGTCTTGGGTAGATACGGTCCAGTTCGATCGTTGAAACATAGGGAGAGATCCCCTGTTTAGAGAGGGTCTCATAAATCGTTTCGACGACCGAGGTGTCTTTAGGGTACCAATAATCCAGCGAATAGAGCTGAAGCGTAGGATGGTTACTACGGATCCCTTCTAGAATATCCAACTGCTCCTGCGTTCCTTTTTTCGTCCTCAATGTCGGTTTTTTCGCTTTGAAGTCGTAGGTTGTCATGACATCTTCTGCCATCAGCATGGTGATCTCATCGCTGAGCTCGGAAAAGAGGTAGTATCCACGGTTGACCATGATCGGCATCTTCGGGTAATGCATGCGGATCGCTTGGATGAGGTCTGCAGCAGCCTTTTTCATCCCTTTATACTTTTCAGGGTTGGACTCTTCGAGCAGTTCAGCGTTATCCATCGTGTCAATCATGATGCCATCAAAACGCTGGAGGAGGACATTTGGAATAATCTCTTCAATCACCCGCTTGGTCCAGAGGGGGCTTCTAAAGTCGACCATGAAGCTTCCAGGCCAGTTTTCGTTCTCCTGTAGGAGGATTCCATCATCTCTAACTTCCTTAAAGTAAGAACGATAGTCTTCGACTTCTCCAAGACTGATATAGCCAAGTAAGGTTTTTCCAGGCTTTTTAATCGGCCGAATGGGGGGGTGGTCATCAGAGTCTAAGATAATAAGTTCAAAGGGGTTAAACTCTGTAGGAGCCGGGTCTCCGCTATAGATCACGACCCAGGGAACGATTTTATCCTCTCCCTGGAGAGAGGCGGTGAAGGTCAGCAGGCCGAGGAGTAGGAGTAGAAGTGCTTTCATGAATCCTTATATAGGTCCTAGGGTCGCCCGTGTAAATAAAAAATTCATTGTTTGACCCAAATTCAACATCGGATCGAAAATGGGAGCATGTCAGGACCCCTTGATTTCCTTTCTACGCCCTCTCCCCTCTATGGAGCCCCCTCCCCGCTGCCCATGGGAATCTCCCAAGCGGTTTCGGGGTTCATGTGGCTCCATGAGATCTGGCGCTGGAAGGGAGACTGGGCGCGGATCCGTGAAAGCTCGGGCAACACCTATGCCTTTTTTGCAGGATTCACCGTTTCCCAGCTCGGTGCGGGGAAGTCCCTCCCTGTAGAGACCATCGCACGAATTGCGTTTGCTGCTGACACCCAGATCAAAGCAAAACGGCAGCTCGACAAAGTCCGTACCGTCTGGAGCCAGTTTGCCTCAGCTCTCCTCTTCCGCGACTCTCTGCCCCTCCATAGAATTGAGCCCTTTCAAGAGCATGAGCGCGTCTGGCGTCCCCTCACCTCTCTCCTCTTTGACCCTGTCACCGAACGGTCGGTCGAACGTTTTTTTCAGTCATTGAAGCTGCGGATCCATCGGATCTTTGTCTTTGCGATGCAGTTCCTCTATGAAGTCTTCATCCTCAGCCACTACTGCCTCCTTCTTCAGGAAGCCCTCTGTGGATCAGAGGCGAGTAAAGCCTATGCAGTTCAGCGGATGTTCCTTAACTGGGGTGACCTCCTCGAAGAACTCTCTGAAAACCGCCCCTACTTGACCGAAAGACTCCTCGCTATGAGGGACGGAATCCACGATTACTTGGGACTCGAGGTCGATGAACTCATCCACGCTTGTGAAGTCGCTCTAGACGCTGGAGAGGTGGCTCATAGTCTCCTGCAATCGCAGCTCGTACAGGACGCCAAGGAGGGACTGGATTCTCTTGTTGGCAAAGCAAAAGAGGCTGCAGGGGATGTCCTCTCAATTATCATGCCTCACATGAAACCTGCTCTTCCTCCTGCCTTTGGACAGATTCAAAATGGTGTAGACTTCGGAGAGAGGACCTTTGAGGGACGCATCGCTCAACAGCTAGAAGATAGAGCACAAAGGCCCCTTCTACCAGGACCACGCCAAGTACGGATGATTACAGTCTAGCTCTTTATCTAAACTCCTCACCTCACTATACTGTCTTATCCAGAATGAGGAGAAATGATGCTTTCAAACGAGTTAAGAAAAAAGTTTTTAGACTATTTCAAACGGAATGGACACACCGTCCACCCCTCTTCCCCTGTCGTTCCTCATGAGGACCCCACTCTCCTCTTCACCAATGCTGGGATGAACCAGTTTAAAGATGTCTTTCTTGGTCAGGAGAAACGCGACTTCACCCGTGCTGCTACAAGCCAGAAGTGCGTCAGAGTTGGTGGAAAGCACAATGACCTCGAGAATGTCGGTCACACGCGTCGCCACCTCACTTTCTTTGAGATGATCGGAAACTTTTCCTTTGGCGACTACTTTAAAGAAGAGGCTATCCGCTATGCTTGGGAAGTCTCGACGGAGGTCTTCCAACTTGACCCGAACCGGATCTGGATCAGTGTTTTCGAAACCGACGATGAAGCCTTCGAACTTTGGACGAAACACCTTCCTGCCGATCGCATCGTCCGCCTCGGAGAGAAGGACAACTACTGGTCGATGGGAGATACCGGCCCTTGCGGTCCCTGCTCAGAGCTGCTTTACGACCGCGGTGTCGACTTCGGCGACTGCATCAACCCCTACGAAGATGTCACAGGCGAACGCTTCTTGGAATTCTGGAACCTCGTTTTCATGCAGTTCAACCGCGAATCCACTGGAGCGAAGAAGCCTCTCCCCAATCCCTCAATAGATACCGGAGCAGGGCTGGAGCGTGTCGTCTCCCTCGCACTCGACGTGGAGAACGTCTTTGAAACTGACATCTTAAGAAGCCTCATTGAGAAAGTCGAAGAGGTCTCAGGAAAACGCTACAACCCCGCCAACCATGAAGAAGCCTCGTGCTTCCGTGTCATCGCAGACCATCTCCGCTGCCTCTCATTTGCCATTGCAGATGGAGCCCAGCCCAGCAACATCGAACGCGGTTACGTTCTGAGAAAAGTCCTACGACGCGCGGTCCGTTACGGAAAGAACATCGGATTTAACACTCCCTTCTTAGCGAAAGTCCTCCCACGCCTTGTCGAAACGATGGGTGAAGCCTTCCCCGAGCTCAAGTCTAGCCAGCAGCGCATCGAAGAGATTCTCACCCTCGAAGAGGAGAGCTTTTTCCGGACTTTGAAACGCGGTGGGAACCTGCTCAACCAAACGATCGAGCGCGCCCGCGAGCACGGAAACCATATCAGCGGTGCCGATGCGTTCAAACTGAAAGACACCTACGGACTCCCCATTGAAGAGATCACCCTTCTTGCGAAAGATGCCGGCCTCGATGTGGAGCTGGTCGCTTTTGAAGAGGAAGAAGAGCGTGCACGTGAACGCTCCAAGCGCTCCCACAAAAAAACTGAGCAGCTTGCTGAAACCAATCTTTTTGAAAGCTATCTCGATACACACAGCGCAACCCATTTTCTCGGATACTCAGAAAGCTCCCTCTCCTCCACCATCCAAGCAATCGTGGTCGATGGAGAGTACGTCGATGAGCTGAAAGAAGGTGTCGAAGGGGGAATCCTACTCGACCGCACTCCTTTCTATGCAGAGATGGGAGGACAGGTCGGAGATACGGGAACACTCAGTGGTAAACAAAATCTCTTTGATGTCACCAATACCATTTCACCCTTCAAAGGAGTCACACTCCACCTCGGAAAATGCGCAAGAGGAGACATTAAAGTCGGAGACACCCTCACCGCTTCGATCGACCGTCACCGCCGCGCAAAAATCGCCTGCAACCACACCGCGACCCACATCATGCACTGGGCACTCTTCAGTGTACTTGGAGAGCATGTCCGTCAGGCAGGTTCGGTGGTCGACCCAGAACGCCTCCGTTTTGACTTTAGCCACCACAAAGCGCTGACAAAACAAGAGATCCGCGAAATCGAAGATCTCGTCAATGGCAAAATCCGCGAAAATGCTCAAGTCAGCACGTACGAAATCCCCTACGACGAAGCCTCTAAAGACACCGATATCAAACAGTTCTTTGGAGACAAGTATGGGAGCGTCGTCCGTGTGGTAGACGCAGAATTTTGTAAAGAGCTGTGTGGGGGAACCCATGTCCGTCGTACAGGTGACATCGGCTACTTCCGCATTGCAGAAGAGCGCAGTATCGCCGCTGGTGTTCGCCGGATTGTCGCCCTTTCCGGTAAAGAGGCCGAAGCCTTTTCAACAAAAAGCGAAGAGGAGCTCGAATCCTTTGCTGAGACCCTCAAAACGACACGCGAAAAGCTCCCCATCCGCCTCGAAAAACTCCTCGAGGAGCATGCTGAACTTCAAAAGCGTCTCAAAGCAAGTGAACAGCGAGAGAGAAGCGCTCTCGTCAAACAGCTGATCCACCAAAAGGAGAGCCTCAATGGACTTGAGTTCATCGGTGCGATCATCGAAATCTCTCCTAAAGAGCTCCGCGCCCTTGCCGAAGAGATCTCCTCCCAACTCCCCTCCGCCGCTGTCGTCCTCTCAGCAAAAGACGATGCGAAGTGCCACGTTCTTGTCCGTCTAAATGAGTCTCTCAATAGCGAGGGACACGATGCGCGCGAGCTCATCAAAGAGATCTCTCCCATCATTGAAGGGGGCGGTGGTGGTAAGCCGATTATGGCTCAAGCAGGGGGAAAAGCCTTAGACAAACAGCAAGAAGCTGTCGACCAGATTAAGCTCCTTTTACGTGATAGAAAAACTTCTTGAAAGTGAAGAACTCAAACGTTTCCGTGACGCCGTTGTCAACGGAGACGACCTCGTTTTCGAAGGACTTTGGGACGCCCCCAAAGCGCTCCTAAGTGTTGCGGCATCCCAACTGACAGGAAAACACCTGGTCATCCTCACCGGACGCACTCAAGAGGAGGCGACCCTCTATCACGACTTAAAGCACTTCTCCGACCGCCCCATTATCGACTTTCCCGCTTGGGAAACCCTTCCCTCAGAGCGCGTTCCCCCCAGCCCAGACATCGTCGGAGAGCGCTACAAGACACTTGACCAGCTGCTCTCCCACGACCAGCCCATCGTCATCATCACCTCCCTTCAAGCCACCCTGCAAAAACTCATCGAACCGAGTGAGTTTAAAGCACTCCACCTGCAGATCCGAAAAGGGGATGAAGTCGGCTTTGAACTCCTCATCGAACAGCTGCAAGCCATGGGCTATGAAAGACGTCCCGTTGCTTCGGACAAAGGAGAAATCGCTGTCCGTGGAAACATCATCGATCTCTTTCCCGTCTCCTCACCTGATCCTTTCCGCATCGAATTTTGGGGAGACACCGTGGAGTCAATCCGCATCTACGACCCGATCGGACAAAAGTCCGTCCGCTTAGTCGAAACCTTTTCCATCCACCCTGCAAAAGAACTCGAACTGTTAGAAAAAGCCCCGAAACTTGCGACCCTCCTCGACTACCTCGGACAAGAGGCGATCCTTGTCTTTGACGACGTCCTAGCGCTCGAAGACCGCTACGCACAGCTCACAGGGATGCAACATAAAAACCCTCACTTTTTACAAATCAACGAACTGCTCGAGCAGATGGAAAAGCAGCAGAAGTTTTTCTGGTCTGAAACGAGCCTCCGCGAGTTGTCGCCTGTGAAAACGGTGAAAGAGCAGTCGCAGTTTGAACTTTTCCAGCAGGACTTCACTGCAAAAATCTTACCCAACCCTTTCATGCGGGTCTCGAGCTACCTCCGCCCAGAAAATGCAGGCGGCTCCCTCTCCGAAGAAGAGGTCATCGACGCCGTGCGCGACCCCTACCGAAAGCAGGAATCTTGGGTCATCCTCGCGACTTCCGAATCTGAACGCAAGGCAGTGACAGAGAAGGTGAACCACTCCCAGGTGGATCTACACATAGAAAACGGATATCTCTCGAGCGGCTTCGTTCTTCCTAAATCGCAAGTCATCCTTCTTCCGATGACAGAGATTACCCATCGGATGAAAATCCGTCGTCAAAAACAGCGTAGCACCTACCACACGCCTCCCTCCGAAACCTACGAGCTCAACCCCGGCGACCTGGTCGTCCACCTCCAACAAGGTTTGGGTCGCTTTATCGGAATGGAGCGTCGCCCCGACATCCATGGACATGAAGCGGAATTTTTCCTTTTAGAATACGCGAATGGGTCAAAGCTCTTTGTTCCTATGAGCCAAGCGCATCTCATCACAAAATACATCGGATCCTCTGAAGAGACGCCAAAACTCCATGAGATGGGGTCAAGCAAATGGAAACGCGCGAAAGAAAAAACTCAAGCTGCCATCACCGCCTACGCCAAAGAGTTGATCGACCTCTATGCGAAACGTTCGATTGCGAAGGGTTTCGCCTACGAGACGGACAGCGATGACCTCCTCGCTTTTGAAGACGAGTTCCCCTTTGAAGAGACCGGGGACCAACTCCGCGCCATCGAACTCGTTAAGAAAGATATGACCTCCGATAAGGTGATGGACCGCCTCGTCTGTGGAGATGTAGGTTACGGAAAAACCGAAGTGGCGATGCGTGCGGCCGTCAAAGCCGTCCTAGACGGAGGTAAGCAGGTTGCACTCCTCGTCCCCACCACCGTCCTTGCCATGCAACACTTCGAAAACTTCGTCGATCGCATGAGAGATTTCCCCATCCGTATCGGCGTGCTCTCCCGCTTTGTGAAACCTAAAGAGATTAAAAAAACGGTGGAAGGTGCGGCGAATGGATCTATTGACATCATCGTGGGCACTCACCGCATCATCAGCAAAGATATCGAATTTAAAAATCTCGGCCTGGTCATCATTGATGAAGAGCAGCGTTTTGGTGTCAAAGCGAAGGAGCACCTAAAAAAAGCGAAAGCAGGCGTCGACTGCCTCACCCTTTCAGCCACTCCCATCCCCCGCACCCTCTACCTCTCCTTAATGGGGGCGCGCGACCTCTCCGTGATCAACACCCCACCACAAGACAGAGTTCCCATTAAAACCGTCATCGCTGAAATGAATGAAGAGCTCATCCAGTCAGCGATCAAACGTGAACTGGCTCGAGACGGACAGTGCTTTGTCATCCACAACCGTGTGGAGACGATCTTTGACCTAGCCGCGACCATTAAAAAGCAGGTTCCCGAAGCACGGGTCATCGTCGGCCACGGACAGATGACACCCGATGAAATCGACAAAGTCTTTCACCAGTTTAAAACAGGTGAGGCGGACGTCCTGGTCGCGACCACGATCGTCGAAAATGGGATCGATATCCCCAACGCCAACACCATTCTCATCGACCGATCTGACCGCTTTGGTCTCGCAGAGCTCTATCAGCTGCGGGGCCGTGTCGGACGTTGGAACCGCCGCGCCTACTGCTACTTCCTCGTTCCGAAGCTCTCGACCCTCCCAGAAATCAGCCGCAAACGTCTCGCGGCCCTCGCCGAAACCTCTGGATATGGAGGTGGGATGAAAGTCGCCCTCCGTGACCTAGAGATCCGCGGAGCCGGTAACGTCCTAGGAGAAGAGCAGTCTGGACAGGTGGAAACGATCGGATTCCACCAATACTGCAAATGGCTAAAACGTGCCGTCAACGCTCTTAAAGGGGGCCAAAAACCGACCTTCGCCGATGTCAAGGTCGAATGCAAGATGGATGCGCGCATCCCCGCTGACTATATCGAAGAGGTGAGCCTCCGCATGGAGTTCTACCAGCGTTTTGGAGAAGCCGTCACGGTCGAAGAAGTCGAAGAGATCCAGAAAGAGCTCGTGGACCGCTTCGGTCCCGCTCCAGAACCTGTCGACTGGCTTGTCAGCCTCTCTAAAATCAAAACAGTCGCCTCCAACAAAGGTTTTAGCAAAGTCGAAATCGGAATCAAGACGGTGACTCTTGAGAAGGTCATCAACAAAAAGCCCTCCTCCTGGAAAACTCTTTTCCAAGCTCCTGAAGAATGCAAAGCCTGGGAAGAGGCCCTCCTCCAACTCCTTGAACTGACTCCTTGAAGGCAAAAAAACTGCCCTCCTTTTCTAAAGAGAGAACCCAAGTTGTCCTAGATTTTCTCATTCACTCAAGGAAGGTAGTTCCACTCTTACTTCGATTTTCTAAACGAATGAAAGAGTCTGTGGAACAGCCCCTTTTTTCTCTTTTTGGGGGTATGCAGGGTTTCTGACCAGCCATTCACCTCGTGCATCTCGACACCCACTATTCCTTTGCCTGTCTCGACCGGCTCTTTAATGAGAGGGGCATCTTCGGGATAATCCTTGTACTTCTTCGGCCACATGGTAGAGAGAAAACCTCCGTTCTAGTATACTATTGGATAACCAAATTTTAAATTTAAAGGATCTTTATGGCTCAAGCAAGCACAAATGAAATTAGACCCGGATTTAAAGTCGAAATCGAGGGGCAGCCCTATGCTGTTGTCGGTAACGAGTTTGTCAAACCAGGTAAAGGCCAGGCCTTCAACCGGATCCGCATCAAGCACCTCATCACAGGGCGGGTTGTGGAGAAGACCTACAAGTCGGGTGAGAAGCTTGAACTTGCGGATGTTCAAGAGACCGAGATGCGTCTTCTTTACACAGAGCAGGATGGAGCCGTCTTCATGTGCGATGACACCTTCGAGCAACACACCATGTCCTTTGATCAGATCGGTGATAACGCGAAGTGGTTGAAGGAAGACATCCTCTACAGTATGGTGTTTTATAATGGACAACCGGTGACGGTAGAGCCTCCGACCTTTATGGAACTCAAAGTGACTGAGACCGATCCTGGGGTGCGTGGAGATACCGCTTCTGGACGTGTCCTCAAGCCCGCGAAACTCGAAACGGGTGCGCAAATCCAGATCCCTATCTTTATCGACCAGGAAGAGGTGATCAAAGTAGACACCCGCACCGCCGAGTATGTTAGCCGCGTCTAAAGTCGACATTCTCAAAGACCGAGCGGCGATACTCCGCCGCTCCCGTGAATTCTTTCATCAACGTTCCATCCTAGAAGTCGACACTCCCCTCCTCTCTCCCCTTGCTTCTGTCGATGAGCACATTGACCTCATCTCTCTTGAGCCAGAGCAGGGTCATACCTCCTACCTCGTCTCCTCCCCTGAGTATGCAATGAAGCGCCTCCTTGCCGAAGGAATCGGCGACTGCTACCAGCTCTCACACGTCTTCCGTAAAGGAGAGTCGGGCGCTAACCACCGCCCGGAATTCACCCTCACGGAATGGTACCGTCTCGCAGTCTCCTTTGACGCGATGATCCGTGAGACCTTGGACTACATGGAACTCTTTGTGGGAAAGAAACCAGTTGAAGAGATCACCTACCTCGAAGCGTTTCAAAAGTACCTCCAGATCGACCTGCGTCAAGAGAGCTATGAAACTCTTAAAAAGCGTGTCGATGAAAGGCTGGTTGAAAACATCAACGACTGCCTTGAACTCTTGGTTTCACAGGAGATCGAACCGCGTTTTCGTCCTGAATGTTTCACCGTTCTCACTCACTACCCCGCCACACAGGCCGCTCTCGCAAACACCCTGCGCCTTGACAACTATGAAGTTGCCCTCCGCTTTGAAATCTATCACGGAGGACTAGAGCTCTGTAACGGTTACGACGAGTTGATCGACGCTGCAGAGCAGAAAAGACGCCTTGAGGAAGCGAATCGCCAACGGATCTCAAGAGGAAAAGAGCCTCTCCCTATCGATACCGACTTCTTAGAAGCTCTTGAAAAGGGTGTCCCTGCTTGCTGTGGAGTCGCTGTCGGCTTCGACCGCCTCATGATGTTACGCCATCAAAGCGAAGAGATCGGCAAAATCTTGCCTTATTGAAATCAGGCTGCGATGAGTTCAGCTTGAGGGGTGAATTCACCGCGCATCTTACGGACAGCGAAAACCCAGAAGAGAATGGCGATGATGACACAAGGGGCGAGGAAGCCTCCGATATTGAGAACGGAGCCGACACCTGCAATCTCGATCAGAGCGGCTTGAATCCAAGAAGATCCTGATTTACCAAACCGCGAAGCCACCATATCCACCGCCGCTTTCCCCTTCACTTTTTCATCCTCAGAGAGAGGGATGTAAGCCATCTCCTTTGTCGGATCGAAGAGGCTATACTTCATCGATTTGCAGCAGATGTTGTGCACTGCACCGACGAGCACAGCGACATAAAGAAGTTCTGGAGTGAACCCTCCTTCATTATATCCCATGTAGTAGAGAGTGAAGAAGAAGAGGCTGGTCAGTCCTAAAACCAACGGAGTGGAGAGGCTGGCGGCATACCAGCCAAATTTTCTCATCAGGTTTCCTCCCACAAAGAGAGAGAGAAGCAGTGCTAGACAGCCGGTCGAGAAAGAGACGACTCCCATAAAGGCTTGGTAGTCCACCGATTTAGGAAACTGTAGCTTCAGTGTCGCCTTCCAGATCACCTCCACCATATTCACTGCCAAGCTATATCCAATCACCATCATCGCAATATAGACAAGTGAAGAGGAGGAGAAAAGTTCAACCAGGCTTTTAATGAGAGAGGTGCTTTTCTTTTTCTTTTTCTCGACTGTCTTCTGTTGATCCACATCGACAATCTTCTCGTTGACCCAGTAATAGAGTAGAGCAATCAGAATGCCTGTCACAGCCACGGCCGACATCATCCATTTAATGGTGAGCTCATAATTGCCCCCATTCAACCAGTGTGATGCGCTCCAGATCAGCGGTCCTGCTGCAATCACGCCAGCGTTACTTCCAATCGCAAAAAGCGTGTAGAAACGCGATGCCTCACCGACGGAACAGACCTGGTTTGCAAAACCCCAAAAGAGGACGAGGATCACCACCCCACCCCAGAGTTCTGCCATCACAAAGAAGAGTGAGTTAAACCACCATCGGTAGATGGCGACCCAGTGCTGATGGTCTGCACCCATCCAGTTCACCAGTGCGTCAGAGCTCGCGGTGGGAGAAAGCAGTTCTCTAAGAGGATAGAGAACAAATCCAAAAATCGTAAAAAAAAAGATAAACAGGGTAAGAAAGGTGTAAAAGAGTCTTTTCTTGGAAAGCAAGTTACTCAGCTTACTGTAGAGGAGCATCGCGAGGCAGGCAAAAACAATGACCACTCCTCCTTTCAATAAAGGAATTGCTTCAGCACCGGAACCTTTTGAGGTGACGATTAAAGTATCTTTTGTCGCATGAAGGATCGTATAGACGAAGGAAACAAGAAATTTAATCAGAAGAAGAGGGATAAATTTGCGGTGTTCTGAGCGATGAATCGGCCAAAGCCTCGTTCTCCATTTACTGAAGGAGGTTGAAGATTCACTAGAGATGTCCATCGTACCTTGCATCCTAGGACCATATTGTACTAGAGATTACTTTTCTTGACAATCTTTATCGTTTATTAACATTAGTAACTTATGCTAATTTGAAAATAATTGGAGTTAATTTAATGAATAATATTGAAACCCCCTATTCAAATTTTCATTTTCAAGATTTTAACCCACTCATCGAAGTCGTTGGACCTGTTAGAGCAGGTATCGACGGTGTCGTTCAGCTCAACCCACGCCGAATCACTCAAGGGAAAGATGGAGGCTCTGTAGAAAAAGGAACCCATCACCGCGTCTACCAGTACACTCCGGAGACGGGGGCCGCCTACCGTCACCTGGGCGAGCTCGAGGGCCGTATTCAAGCCTTTGGCCTCCTACTGACACTTCCCCTGAGAGTCATCGCCAAAGTGGCTGAAAGTCTCCTAAAGACCGTCACACTCCATGCCCTCTGGACAAGGACAGACGAACCTCTGCAGAACCGTTTTTCAGTCCTCGCTCAGGACTGTGCCAACATCCCCTTCACCCTCATTGCAGCACCCTTCCTCTCGCTCGCAATCCTTTATACCCTGCTTGCTGCGACACGTGGTCGTATCTTCTATGCAGCCATCTCACGCCTCGCGCTTGGCACTGAAGACCACTGTGTGACCCCTCCTGCCTTCAAGGCTTATAAAATTGACTGATTTATGCGATTTGAATAACTTGATCTTAACCTATCGGAAAACTCGCATCGATAAATGCATTTAGCCTCTTATGAAAAGTCAGCAAGCGATATACAGTAGAGTTGTGTTTTAACAAGTGATTCACATCCAAACAGGAGATTAAAATGGATCCCATAGAAACCCCGGTTACCTCACTAAGCTTCATCGATTTTGTTCCTTACCAGCCCCTTAATTTGATGGCTGCGCATGGAAACAAAGCAAAAACGGTCGACGTGACAGAGTCCAACATTTTTTGTGGAGCAAATGGTAAATTTCGTGACAAAAAAACAGAGTTACCTGTTTATCACTTAAATGGATACAACTGTTTTCGCTACCTTGATAATAGAACAGCACGAAAACAGGCTTTTGAACAGCTCTACTTACTTCCATACAATGCAGCACTAGAGATATTTGCGAGTGCAAAAAACGCCATCACGTTCAGTGCCTTTCGAGGGGAAGATGAAACCCAGTCTCTTAGCAAAAAAGCCGTGAACTGGTTACTTGATTGTGTAGAAATTCCAAAGACTCTTATTGCTGCGTGCTTAATGGAGGTCGCGATGTTTATGACATTGATTGCAACGAATCGTGGAAGGATTCTCTGCTCTGCCATTTCCAGACTTTTCTTTGGTGCGAGTCAAACACTGACTCCAGACTCTTTCAAGGCCTATCAACTAGAAGCAAGAGCCCAAGCAGCTGCCACAGTAAAGCTTCCTACACTAGCCCCCAGTCGTCCTCTCCACAATAGGAAAGCGACGGCCGGCTGAGAAGGCTTTGTCGGAAACGCGTAAGCCAGGAGCGGCTTGACGCCTCTTGTATTCACTTTGATGGATGCGGTGGATCAACTCTTTCACCAAAGTTTCTGAGTACCCGTGCCGCTCCACGATCTCTTTCACAGAAAGATGACCTACAATGTAATCCTCAAGGACATTGTCGATGATCGTGTAGTCGGGAAGTGTGTCGCTGTCGAGCTGGTTTTCACGCAGCTCTGCACTCGGCGGCTTGTCGATGATCGCTTGAGGGATGATCTCTTTGTCTCGGTTGATCCAACGCGCGAGTTGATAGACCTGCTGCTTCGTGATGTCGCTGATGACGGCAAGCCCTCCTACCATATCTCCATAGAGCGTTGCGTAACCCATCGCCAGTTCACTTTTATTTCCCGTACTGAGGACTAAACTTCCGAACTTGTTTGAGAAGGCCATTAGCAGCAGACCTCGTAGGCGTGCTTGCATGTTTTCCTCTGTCACATCAGGGGAGAGCCCTTCGAAGTAAGGAGCTGTCGTTTCAAGAGCGGTGTTAAAAAGCGGTTCGATGGAGATCAAATCATGAGGGAGCTCCAAGTTTTCAACCAGTTCGTAAGAGTCGTGAATCGACCCTTCAGAAGAGTAACGAGAGGGCATGAGCAGCGCGTGGACATGGTCACTTCCCAAAGCTTCCTTTGCAAGGACCGCAACCACCGCAGAATCGATTCCCCCTGAAAGACCCACGAGGGCTTTTTTAAACCCTTGTTTTTGAAAGTAGTCACGAAGGCCCAGGATCAAAGCATCGTGCAGCTTTTCCATCGGATCTTTTTGAGTTGGGTGGACTGTTTCTGTCGAAGAGAGTTCAAAGAGCGCACCCTCTTCTTCAAAGGGAGCAAGCTCGAGGAGCAGCTCTCCTTTTTCATTCACCACGAGGCTACGCCCGTCAAAAATCAGACTGTCGTTTCCCCCCACCTGATTGCAGACGATCACAGGACACCCTGCTGTTTTCGCGGCAGTTGTCGCGACGTTCATACGACGGTGGAATTTCCCTAAACTAAAAGGCGAAGCAGAGAGGTTCACCAGCAGGTCGACATCTTTGATTTCCAAAACGGGATCAACGCCGTAATCGGTCTCAAAGACTTCGCTTGCATGGGGCCAGATGTCTTCGCAGATGGTCACAGCGACCCGTTTTCCAGCGATTTCCCACACCTTCGCCTCTTTTCCTTCTGCAAAGTAGCGCTTCTCAGTGAAGACGTCGTAAGTCGGAAGGAGCCTTTTATGGTAGCTGTCGACAATCCTCCCCTCTTGAATCAAAACAGCGCTATTGTAGAGCGGCTTCTCCTCATTGGAAGGCTGAACCAAGCCTAAGATCACGGAAATGCCATGGACCTCACGAACGATGGAGTCGAGGGCAGCTGCGCTTTTTTCGACGAAGGCAGGAAGGAGGAGCAAATCTTCAGCAGGATAACCGAGTAGCGCCTGCTCAGGAAAGAGCACCAGGTCAGCGCCCTGCTCCTTCGCAGCACGGATCGAACGGAGAATCTTTTGAGAGTTGCCCTCAAAATCCCCTACCGTAGGGTTGATTTGAGCAATAAAAATGGATTTCATTTAGCTTCCGAAGTCATCGAGAACTATATTCTCTCTCGGAACGCCGTAATCGTCAAGTAACTTCATGACAGATGAGTTGTGAAGAGGTGGTCCACAGACATAGTAAAGACACTCTTCAGGCTCATCCATTTGGTTCAGCTGTCCATCACGGAACGCTTGGTAAAGGAAGCGGGTTTTGATGGGATCATCCTTCGGCCAGCCAGCAGCGATATCTTCTTCGGTCGGCTCTGATAGGACGAGGTTGTAAGTAAAGTTCTCATGCTCACGGTCGAGCTCTTCATACTCATCCTGGTAGATATTCTCTTTGAGTGAACGAGCTCCATACCACATCGTCACTTTTCTCTTAGTGTCTTCGGTCTTGAAGAGGTGCATGATGTGGCTGCGTCCAAAAGATGAACCCGCACCCCCGATCAGGAAGATCAGCTCTCGGTCATCTTCTTTCATGAACGATTCACCGTAGGGGCCTGAAAGACGGACCGTATCCCCCGGCTTCAAGGAAAAGGTATACGAAGAGCAGATTCCCCAGGGGATGTTCTCTACCAGTTCCCCTTTCACAAAGGGTGGGGAGGCAATCCGGATGTTAAACAGCAGTTTGTTCTTCTCTGCAGGGTAAGAGGCGAAAGAGTAGGCACGGATGATCTCTTCTGGCATCTTTGAAAAATCGATGGTGCGATCAAAAAGACCAAATTTCTCCCAGTCTTCATAGTACTGTTCGTCCATCGTCTCTTTCCAGTCATTGGTATTCGTTTTGAACTTCGGGACGTGAAATTGCATGTAACCACCTGAACGGTAGTCGATCACATCGTCCACTTCGACGATGAGCTCTTTAATGAAGGTGGCAACGTTATCGTTACTCACGACCTTTGCTTTGACTTCAGAAACAGAAAGCAGCTCTTCAGGAATATGGAGACCGATATTCGATTTCAACTTGCTTTGGCAAGAGAGGCGCCACCCCTCTTTGAGCTCTTTTTTCGAGAAGGTGTCAATATCTGTTTGGAGAGGGATACCCGCACCATCCGTGTATTGAACTCGACACTGTTTACAAGTCGCTTTTCCCCCGCAGGGAGAAGGAACCGGAATCCCATTCTGTGTCAGAACATTGAGGACTGTCGATCCAGCACGGTGCTTGATAGAGAGCTCGGGGTCGTGGTTGATATCGATTTCACACTCTTCGTCACTAACCAGCTTGGCTCGAGTGAAGAGGATCATAGATGCGAGCCCCACACCCACAAAAACGAAAGCGGCAATCGAGTAGAAAATCAACTTCAAGTCGAGTAGCAGAGGCATCTCAGCCAGAAAGAGATAGGCGGTATTCATTCGGTTTCTCCAAACTAGATTATACTCTTTTTTATACATCAAAAAGTGATTAGACACAAGCTTGACCAAGAACCCATCGAGATGGTATCTTTTATAAATGAAAAATTCACAACTCATTTAAAGGCAGAAAGATATGACTAAAGGACAACTTGAAATTCACAGCGAAAATATCCTCCCCATCATCAAGAAATGGCTCTATTCTGAAAAAGAGATCTTTGTCAGAGAGCTCATTTCCAACTCCTGCGATGCCATCCAAAAGTTAAAACTCCTTCAAAATGAAGAAGTTACAGACTCATTTCAGATTGACGTGACGATCGACAAGGAGAAGGGAACTCTCACCTTCTCCGATAATGGCATCGGCATGACCGACGAGGAGGTCACCAAGTACATTGCCCAGATTGCCTTTTCAGGAGCCGAAGATTTCATCCAGCAGTATGAAAAGACGAGCGATAAAGAGACCTTTATTGGCCATTTCGGCTTAGGATTCTACTCCTCTTATATGGTAGCAGACACAGTAGAGATCGAGACCCTCTCCTACAAAAAAGAGGCGGATCCCGTGCGTTGGGTTTGCGACGGCGGGACCGAGTACACCCTGGAAAAAGGAAGCCGTCAGGAGCGAGGAACTTCGATCATTCTCCATATCTCTGAAGAGAGCAAGGAGCTCCTTGAAGAACCCCACCTGAAAAAAATCCTACTCACCTACTGCGAGTACCTCCCCTATCCGATCACCTTCAACGGGACCCGTATCAATGAAAAAGAACCTCTCTGGGTGAAGCCCGCCCATGAATTGAAGAAAGAGGATTATATCGAGTTCTACCGACACCTCTATCCGATGCAAGAGGACCCCATTTTTTGGGTGCATCTCACTGTTGACTACCCCTTCCACCTCAAGGGAATCCTCTACTTTCCCAAAATGGGTCCCGAATACCGCAAACCTGAAAGCTCCATTAAACTCTTTTGCAACCGCGTGTTTGTTTCGGATAACTGCAAAGACATCCTCCCAGAATTCTTGCTACCCCTAAAGGGAATTCTCGACAGTCCAGATATCCCCCTCAACGTCTCAAGAAGCTACCTTCAGGTTGACCGAACCGTGCGTCAGCTATCCACCCACATCACGAAGAAAGTCGCCGATGCGCTCGTTCAGCTCAAAAAAACGGACAAAGAGTTCTTCTTCTCCCACTACAAAGAGCTGTCGCTCATCCTGAAGATTGGTTCGATTGAAAACGATAAGTTCTACGACCGGATTAAAGAGTGCCTCCTGATGGAAAAGTTGGATGGAGGCTGGATGAGTGCGAAAGAGTATCTAGACGAAGTGGGAAGCAAAACCGATGGAAAGATCTACTACTGTAGCGCGCCTCCTGCAACAGCCATCCGAAAAGCCTTTGAGGAAAAAGAGATTCCCATCCTACTCCTCACACACGCTATCGACACCTATCTCCTAGGCCGGATTGAAGCGAAAGAAGAGGGCATCACTTTTGCCCGCGTCGACTCTGAAGTCTCCAGTGTCCTCCACGACGAATCACGAGAGAAGACCATCGTCGATGAGAGTGGGCAAACAGAGGCAGGGAAGATGGCAAACAGCTTCGGCGACCTTCTAGAAAACAAGGAGATCCAGGTCGAAGCCAAGAGCCTCCAGTCAGACTCCCTTCCAGCTCTCATCACTCTCGATGAAAATGAGCGCCGCGTGAGGGAGTACATGCGTCTCAACTCTGGGGGAAGTCTCGACCTTCCCAACCGAAAAACGCTGGTTCTCAACTCGAACAGCCCGCTTGTGCAGGCGGTCCTCTCCATCAAAGAGAAAGACCCCGCTCTCGCAAAAGAGCTCGCTGAGGAGATTGTCGAGCTCACCTTGATGAAACAGAGTGAGCTTGCCTTTGAAAGCCTAGCGCCTTTTGCTGAGAGAACGAGCCAGCTGCTTGAAAAACTTCTCCAATTCCAGCAGGATCCTTCATGAAGGCAGCTGAAGTGAGCGATACGCGCTTCTTGGCAGGCTTATTTATTCAATCTTAACCGAAGTTTGATAGAATTGAGACGTATGCATTTAGTACCCCTTCTCGTCACCCTTTTAACCCTCTTTACTGGTTGGGACCTCTCGTCCTCTTCAGCAGATCCCATCGTCTACCTCTCTTGGCAAGACTCTCCCACCACGACGATGGTTGTATCTTGGATCACTCCAGAGGGAATGAGCTCGGATGTGGTGCAGTATCGTTCAGTTGAGAATGAGCAGTGGCTCGATGAGGCGGGTACCCACCGCCCCTTGCCTGAAGGGCGAGACGACCTCACGATCCACCAAGTGAAACTATCTGGACTCCTCCCCGAGACCGAATATGAATTCACCCTTCCCCATTCAAAGGAAGTTTTTCGCTTCAAAACCCTTCCAGAAGAGATCCATAGGCCCTTGAATTTTGTCGTCGGAGGAGACCTCTACCACGATTTCAGCGAAATCCTCAGAGAGACGATGAAACAAGCGAGTCGGAAAGATCCCGATTTTGCAGTCCTTGGTGGAGACCTCACTTATGCGACACACAAATATGGTCGCTATCCTGAGGACTCCAAGAGATGGATCACTTTCCTTCGCCTTTGGCAAGAAGAGATGGTCACTTCAGACGGACGGATGATCCCGATTATTTCTGCGATCGGAAATGAAGAGACGGTCTGGCGTTATAATCAAACTCCTGAAGAGGCACCCTACTTTTATGCACTGTTTCGTGAAGAAGGCGCTAAATATGGATACCAGCTCTTCGACATCGGCAGCGATCTCACAATATGGCTGCTCGATACAGGCCATACAGCCCCCATTACAGGTGAGCAGACAGAGTGGCTTCAAAAAACACTTCAAGAGCGTGAAGATCGCCGTCATAAGATTGCTGTCTACCATGTTCCCGCTTATCCAAGCTACCGCCCTGTCGACTACAAATACTCCGTCAAGATACGTAAGAACTGGGTTCCCCTCTTCGATCAGTATGGTCTCCATGTCGCCTTTGAACATCACGACCACGACTACAAACGGACAAAGCTTCTCAAAAACAACCAGGTCGACTCGAACGGCACACTCTATCTCGGAGATGGGGGTTTTGGAGTGGCTGTTCCAAGAAAACCTGTCGCTCCTGAAGAACGCTGGTATCTAGCAAAAACAGCGTCAAAGCGCCACTTCTACCTCAACACCATTTACCCCAACGGAAAACGCCACTACCAGGCAATCGATGGTCATGGCGTTCTCTTCGACGAGTTCTGGGACAAACGTTCCGCAGACTTCCTTCCAGCTTATTTAGGAGAGTAGAGTTAGCCTGGATATTCATGAGATTTTGTGACAGTTTTACGAGAGCTCATGTAATTTCCAGGTTAGTCCTCTGACTTTCCTGATTCGTCGGGGATGACATCTGAAATTGCGGCTTTCAGAACTTCAATCTTGGATCCATCGACCATTTTTAGAACAACGCTATTCTCTTCGATCTTGTCGAGAATTCCAATAATCCCCACAGCCACAACCTTGTCTCCTTTCTTGAGGGAGTTGCGCTGCGCTTCTAGAGCTTTGCGGCGTTTTTGTTCAGGACGCCATAGGATAAAGTAGAGGAAAAAGAATCCGACAATGATCAAGACGAGTCCTTGATAGCTGCTGAGATCACTCGGAGGTGCTGAGCCTTCTTCAGCGAATAGAGACCCGGTAAGCAGTGTTAGAGGTAGAGAGAATTTCCAAAATTGCATCTGACTTTCCTTTGTTCAAAAATGACCAGTTAAGTTTTGATTTTCCTCTTTCCGAGGAATTTTTAACCAGAATAAATTCAGGATAAATTATCGAGGATAAATTGAGTGGACTCGCTCTCGAAACTCCAAGAAGCGGTCTTCATCGATAGCTTGTCTCATTTTTGCCATCAGATCGAGGTAGAAAGCGAGGTTCTGCATTGTGACGAGGGTGAGACCGGTGATCTCATCGACATTGAGTAGGTGGCGGATATAGGCTTTGGAGAACTTGGAGGCGTAGCAGTCGAGCTCATCGTCTAAAGGCGAGAAGTCCTCCCGATAGCGACCCGCTTTGATATTGATTTTTCCCTGCCAAGTGTAGGCCGTTCCGTTCCGCGCGTTTCTTGAGGGCATCACGCAGTCAAACATATCAATGCCATGATAGACTGCTTCAACGAGGTCCGCTGGAGTCCCCACTCCCATCAGGTAGCGTGCTTTCTCCTCAGGGAGATGTGGTGTGACCTTCGAGACAACCTCTAGACCCAACTCCATCGGTTCACCCACAGAAACCCCGCCGACAGCGTAACCGTCAAAATCCATTGCCCTCAGTGTTTCGGCCGATTTCTGACGCAGGTCTTCATACATCCCCCCCTGAACAATGCCAAAGAGCAGCTGATCAGACTGTAGCGAAAAGGCGCGGCAGGCCTCCGCCCAGCAGTGGGTACGCTTTAAAGACTCCTCCACTTCAAGACGGGTCGCTGGATAACCCACGCACTCGTCAAACGCCATGACAATGTCCGACCCGAGGATCTTTTGAATTTCCATACTCTCCTTGGGACCAAGGAAGAGGGTCTGGCCGTCGATATGGGATTGAAACGTCACCCCCTCGTCAGTCATCTTCCTCAGCTTCGTCAAAGAGAAGACTTGAAACCCTCCGGAATCTGTCAAAATCGGCAGATCCCAGCCAATAAACTGATGTAGGCCTCCTGCTTTTTGTATCACATCCATCCCAGGACGTAGGAAGAGGTGGTAGGTGTTCCCTAGGATGATCTGCGCTCCAATCTCATGGAGGTGTCGTTCTGTGAGAGTCTTTACCGCTCCGCGAGTCCCTACCGGCATGAAAATGGGCGTTTCAATTGGACCATGAGCCGTTGTCAAGGTTCCCCGGCGGGCGCGGCAATTTAAGTCTGTTTTGTGTAGTGTAAAACTCATCTATCTCTCTCGTTTGAATCCTTCCAGAAAAGCACTTGTCACTGCCTCTTTAAAACCACGATATTCTCTACATGGGCGGTTTTTGGAAATTGATCGAGGGGCTGTACAGCATCCACACGGTAACCAAAACTTTGGAGCTTTTGAATGTCCTCTTTTTGGGAAAAGGGATTGCAAGCAATATAGAGGAGTTTAGGAACATTGATCTCACCAAGGAGTTCGATGACTTCATCCCCCAGTCCAACGCGTGGAGGATCCACCATAATGAGGCTGGGCCGCACCTCCTGCTTTCTTTCTTTCAACACCTCAGCCACATCACGAGGGAGGAACTCGACATTTTCAATCCCTGAACACTCTGCGTTCTTCCTAGCATCATAAACAGCCTCTCGGACGATCTCGACACCAACAACTTGCTTAGCATAGGTCGACGCAGCGAGCGCCAGAGTCCCTGTCCCCGAGTAGAGGTCAAAGACGAGTTCCTCACTCTGGACTTCAGCGAGCTCAAGAGCTCTCGAATAGAGCACTTCTGCCATCTCTGTATTGGGCTGAAAAAAAGAGGAAGGACTGATAAAGAGCCGAAGAGGGGCATCTCGACCTTCAAGTTGAAGCTCTTCGCGTATGGTTTCCTCTCCAGCCAGGTGGATGTCATAAAGTTGTGTTGGTTTGCCTTTCATCATTTGATGAATCCGCAAAAAGAGAGAAAGCTTTTCAGGTGCACCGTAGGAGACAACCGCTTCCCTAAAACTCTCAATTTGTGCTTTGGTCAGCGCGTAATCCGGGTTGCCAGAAACTGTGAGGACGACCATCTTATCGCCTGTTTTTCGACTTTCACGGACCATCAAAGCCCGCAAGCTGCCCTCATTGACATGGAAGTTGTAGCTCTCAAGCCCCGACTCTTTCCACCAGCCACGGAGGACCTCAAGAAGACCATTGGTCCACGAGGAGGTCAGATGGCACTCTCCTAAGTTCTCGACGCGCCCTCGACCTTGAAAACGGATGAGGCCTAGATAGCGATTTCCTGATTTATCAGTATGGAAGGAGAACTCCATTTTATTTCTCCAGTTCCATTCACTTTTAGAAGGGAGGATTGGGTAAAAACGGCTATTTTCATCGACGACATCCGAAAGAGCTTTTCGAACGAGAGATTCTTTCCATTTCGCCTCTTCCTGATAGTTGAGGTGCTGCAGTCGGCACCCCCCACAAACCCCAAAATGGGCGCAACGCGGTGTCACCCTGAGAGGTGAGGGAGAGAGGACCTCTTGCAGCCTTGATTGGTAACGGCCTGACTTTTTACCCTGAAGCTGTACGGATACTTGATCACCAGGTGCAGTGAAGGCTGTAGCCACTTCCCAAGTGATTCCAGCAGGGTGAGCATAACTCCCCACTCCTAAACCCTTTTTATCAAGAGAAGAGATCTGGAGATCAATGATTTTTCCACGATGACGTCGAGACATATCGTAAAAGAGTACCAGAAACTTAGACAAAAAAAAAGGGAGACTTAGAGTCTCCCTTTCTAGAAATCAGAAAAAATCTGCTCTAATTAGCGTGAAGCACGTCGCACAGGAAGTTTCGCTGTGGGGCGACGTAGAGACATTGCTTTAGAAGAAGCAGAAACTCTCTTAGAAGATCTTCTCTTAGGAGCAGCTTTACGCTTAGTTGCAGTCTTCTTAGCAGCTGTTTTTCTCTTTGGAGCAGCTTTGCGCTTGGTTGTTGTTTTCTTAGCAGCTGTTTTTCTCTTTGGAGCAGCTTTACGCTTGGTTGTTGTTTTCTTAGCAACTTTGCGCTTGGTTGTTGTCTTTTTCTTAGCAGCTGTTTTTCTCTTTGGAGCAGCTTTACGCTTCGCTGTTGTCTTCTTAGCAACTTTGCGCTTAGTTGTTGTCTTCTTCTTAGCAGCTGTTTTTCTCTTTGGAGCAGCTTTACGCTTAGTTGTTGTCTTCTTAGCAACTTTGCGCTTGGTTGTTGTCTTCTTCTTAGCAGCTGTTTTTCTCTTTGGAGCAGCTTTACGCTTCGTTGTGGTCTTCTTAGCAACTTTGCGCTTAGTTGTTGTCTTCTTCTTAGCAGCTGTTTTTCTCTTTGGAGCTGCTTTACGCTTAGTTGTGGTCTTCTTAGCAACTTTGCGCTTCGTTGTAGTCTTCTTCTTAGCAGCTGTTTTTCTCTTTGGAGCAGCTTTACGCTTCGTTGTGGTCTTCTTAGCAGCTGTTTTTCTCTTAGCTGTTGTCTTTTTAGCAGCTGTTTTTCTTTTTGGAGCTGCTTTGCGCTTCGTTGTTGTTTTCTTTGCAACAGTCTTTTTCTTAGCTGTTGTCTTCTTAGCAGCCGTTTTTCTCTTTGGAGCTGCTTTCTTAGCTGCAGGCTTACGCTTAGGAGCAGCTTTTCTCTTAGCAGTAGTTTTTTTCATTGTTTTCTTCCTTGCTAGTGCTTTTTTCTTTGGAGCTGCTATAGAGCTTGCTCCAGTTTGTCCAAGATCTTCCGAGATCTGATCGTGCGATTCCTCCGCGATCTGATCGAGTGATTCCTCTGCAGTATTGAGAACCTCTGATTCCGTCATTTCCAGTCTCCTAAAAGTTTTGTGTTGTTGCTAGTTTTCACTTAACAGAAATCTGCAGCACATTTCTAGTGATTTTTTTACCTTAACGCTTTTTTCTAATTAACGTCATGTGCAAAAGGTAAATTTTGAATCTTTTTTCACTAGGGCCGTCACATTAAGTCAAAGGGAGGGTCACTTTTTTCGTCTCTACTTACCCTTTTTTTCTGTGATCAGCTATCTTTAGTGCAAGCACTTTTTCAAACTTTTTCGATTTTTTTTCGAAATGAATCAGCGCTCGTGAACCACCCCAATTTTGACTGTTTTCAGATGGCTTAACATGCGATATTTTCGATCTCAACAGCTCCTTCTTCTCACATTAGCACCTCTGATATTCCACCCCATTCATGTCGAGTCAGCAACATGGATTAAGAACTCTAAATCATTTAAAAAGAATGATAAAGACCTCTTTTTTCAAGCGAAAAAACGCGAAGAAAATGGCCAATTTTCGGAGGCTATTTTGCTTTATGAGCAGCTGCTCAAAGATCCCGAACAAGAAGCGCTCGTCAATAAATGCAGTGTCGCAAAGCTCTATCTCCTTCTCAATCGTTTTGAAGAAGCCTCCTCCATTTTAAAGGGTGCAGAGGGTGTTGAAAGTCGATACCTCTTAGCCCTCTGCTACCTTCAGCAAAATAGATTGTCGGCCGCAAAAGAATTGCTGGAGTCTTGTGTCGATCAACTCCCTCAATTACTGCAAAAGTCCTCTCTTTTGCAGCTGATCGAGATGGCAGCCCTTTCAAAGGACTGGAAGAGCGTAGAGGACTATCTTTCCACCCTCAAGTCCTCGAGCCATCACGAATGGAACCAACGAGTCGAACTTCTGAAGGCCTACTACCAACTCAAGCAAGGAAAAGAACTATCCACACCATTACCCGAGCAAGTGGCCGACTCACAAAGAGGCTTCCTATTCATTATCAAAGGCTTAGAACTTGTGCAAAAGGAACAACTCGAAGACGCGGAGCCACTTTTCATGCAGGTCTGGGCTTCAGAAAAAGACCCCTATATTGAAACAGAATCTCTTGCTTACCAATCACTTGCGCACATTCATCTCTTTTTGGCCGTCGATCCTGAAAAAGAAAAAGGCAAGCAACTCAGCCACCTTCTCACTGCTCAAGAACTCCTACAACAAGACCCTCACCCTTCTCTTGTGACTAAGTGCCACTTACACATCACCCAGTGGAGAGTCGTAGGGGACGCGGACTCCCTTCACGAGGCTCAGAAGACCCTCTCTCAACTGTCCTCCCCTTTAGACCTCTCTTTTATTCTTAAATTACTGAATAAAAATGAAATAGGAAAATTTTTCACCGAGAGAAAGCAGCTCCAATCTACCGTTCTTGCGCCGGTAGCGCTTTCCTTTCTTGAAAAAGCAGACGCGGGAGGGTCTAAGAAAGACTTAGAAATGGCTCTTTATCTCATCGAGCAGCTTCTTGCACTGGATCTCCCTACAGAAGAGAGAGTCCCTTTGCTGTTTTCTCATATAAAGGGGCTCTACATTGATGGCTCAAGAAGGGCGCTCGAAAAAACGTACTCAGACTTGGAAGCGCTCTCCTCCCTCGGAGCCACTCAAGAGAGTGACTACTACCGCGGCCTCACCCTGACCAAGCAAGCCGCTTTGGCCAACAATCCCCAGCTGCTGAACCGCGCAAGAAAGTTTCTAAAAAAAGCATCGGCTCCTCAAAACCTCATCGCGGCAAAAGCACTGTTTGCTCTTGCAAGCAATGAAATGAGTCTTGAAAACACAGAAAGTGCGAAAAAGTACTTCGTTGAAGCCGCAGAGTGCTTTGGCCCCCACCCTCTAGGAGCAGAGGCTCTCTATTTTGCCGCTGTCACCTCTAAAAAGGGGGGGCAAGAAGTGGCAGAAATCCAAGAAACACTCAAGCACCGCTTCCCCAAAAGCCGTTACAATGCCGATCTCCTCTTATTAGACCTTCCTCATGAGAGGCTCATCTTGGCAGATAAGAGTGCAACACTGACCCTCCAAAAGATCTCAACACACTTCTCCCACACCCCCGCAGCCGTCGAGGCGAACTTTCTACTGGGCCTCAACAGTAAAAAGAGCCACCGCAGCACGACAGGCGCCTTACTCGCACCGAAAGACGAACAGGGCGCGCTAAACTTCTTTGAAAGAGCCTATAGCAATTACCTTAATTTAGAGAGAGCCTCTTTCTCAAGCGCAGATGAACAGCAATGGCTCGCCTCCTTAGCTCTCTCCGCAAAGATGGAGAAGGCAAAGCTCCTTATGGACATTGCTGAGCAGTCCAACCCCGTGAAAAAAGAGTTCTATCTTCGACGGGCTGGAGATACGCTCGTCTCCCTACAAAACGCCCTCCAAAAAGAACTCCTTCTCCTATTAGATAGAGAAGCCCCCCTCCTTGAAATCAATCAGCTTCTGGGATCCGTCCAGGTCAAACTCGGTAAAGAGGCTCTCGCAGAGAGTTACTTCACTCGTGCCCTCGAACACGCCAAAGCATGCCATATGACTAGAAGTCCCCTGCTCAGCAAAAGCCTCTTTGAACTGGCAAAACTGCAATTCAACCAAAAACATCCCAATCACGCTCTATCTTTGTTAAATCAGGCGAAGGAAGCGCTTCCTATCGGCCAAGGCTACCAGGAGCTTCTTTTGGTGATGTGGATGACAGAAGCCGACTGGCAACTCAAGATGAAAGAGCCCTCGAAGGCTCTCATCCTCCTCTCCAATGCCATCAACGAAGACATTGCAAGCCCTTTACGACTCAAAGCGATGTACTTAAGAGGTCGACTTTACCAGGAAGAGGGGCAAGATGACCTAGCCTACAGACAATTTAAAACACTCAGTCGCTTCAGTGGCGACTATGCTAACCTCGCAAAGGAGAAAGTCCGTGAATATGAACATGCTCGCCTCCTTCCTTGAGCTCATCCACGCTGTGAAATTCAACAGTATTCTCATCTTATTACTTCTCTGCTCGTTCGTAGCCATTGCTCTCTTCATTGAGAGACTCATGACTCTTAGCCAAGCGGAAACCGATTCCAATGAACTGCTGATCCGTATCCGCTCCTCTATGAATGAAGGGAGTCTAGCCGAAGCTGTCGATGTCTGCGAAGTGACCCGAGGACCCATCGCCGCGATCGTTAGAGTGGGGCTTTTACGAGCTCACCACACTCAGAGCGAAATCGAAAAGTCGATGCAGATCGCAGCAAAGCTAGAAATCGCAAAACTAGAAAAAAACACGCGTGCGCTCTCTCTCGTCGCCCGGATTGCACCGCTGATTGGTCTCCTGGGAACAGTCCTTGGCTTCATCCAAGCCTTCGGAGAGATGCGGCTCAGCGGCCTAGTTGACATCTCAACAACACAAATTGGTGAAGCGATGGAGTATGCACTCATCACGACAGCCTTCGGTCTCGTGGTCGCGATTCCCTCCATCCTCGCCTACAACTACCTCGTGAGCCGTATTGAATCATTTGTCTTAGAAATGGAGACCACCTCTTCCGAGGTCGTTGAACTCCTCACTAGAAAGGATATTCTCGGGTGAAATTCGAAACCAAACTCAAACACTCCTTCACATTAGTCGACCTCACACCTCTTGTCGATGTGGTTTTCTTGATGCTGATCTTTTTCGTCATCACCTCAAGTATTCTCCCCCTGAAGTCCCTCACTATCCACTCTCCTGAGCTTCCGATTGAAACCCCCGCCCAAACCACTCAGGTGGTCGTGGTCATGGATGATTCCCATGTCATCTACCTCGGTCAACGCCGCTCGATTATCGACTTAACCACTGCTAAAGAAGAGGTGTTAGGTGAAATCCACAAACTTCAAGAGCGTCACCCTGGGATAGAACCGACGATCGTTTTACATGTCGACGAACGGGTCCACTATGGCTCTTTTCTAAAACTCTTTACTGCGCTGCAAGAATGTAGCCCACATATCCGACTCGTCTATGAAACCGCAGCTTGAAAAAATCCGCCTCCTACGTCGCCCCTCGTTCTTTTCCAAAAGAGTCCAGCTTGCCCTCTTTGCCGCCTTTGCTCTCCACTTGCTTTTCTTCAGCCTCTTCCGTGTGAGGCTTCCTCAATCGACAGCAGAGGAGATGGCTCAAAGAGTCGCTGAGGTTTCAGTAATCGTGAAGAAAAAAGTAGAGCCCCTTGAACCCCGCTCTGGCCGCCCCCCTTTAGTACCCGAGCTCTGCCTAGGCCTCGATGAGCCTCTTCGAAATCACAAGACCCTTCCCTTAAAGATGACCATTCATCGTCCCCTCTTGCCCCCAGAAGAACCCGACAAAAACCCCGAAACGCTCTTTAACCTACAAGGCGAACTCGTTCATCTAGAGCTCGAAGAGAAGGCCTTTCCTCTCTCTACCCCTCTCGATTTTCCGACCCAGGTCCAGCTCCTCGTCAACCAAGAAACAGGGCAGATCATTTGGGCCGACTCTCAAGAGCTCAGTGATCAAACCCTACTTGAGATCGCGCGTGGACTCCGCTTCAAAAAGAGTCAAGAAAAGGGATGGCTCTTCGGAACATTGGAGCTCCTCCCATGATTGAACTCTCCCCCGTCACAGCGATGACAGCCTACCTCACCCTTCTCCTTTTACTCATCACTGCAGTTTGGCTCTACTCTATATTGAAGCGTCAAAAGAAAAGCCTAGATATCACAGACGAAGAACTCACGACCTGCGAGTACTGCCAGATCGTCTACCTCTCCAAAAAGTTCAAGCGCTACACACACTGCCCTCAGTGCAAATCAATGAATGATAAAAAAAGCCTGGATAGATCATGAAAATGCATAGATCATCAAAATTCCAGGTTAATTTGGATTCAGGGTCTTTGCATGGATCTTACTAATGAAACGAGGGAGAGTTTCTATCAACTCCTCAGCCCGACGATCCCAGGTGAAATTTGAACGGATGACCTCTCGCGTTGCTTCCAAATCAGAGATACGTTTCTCCTCATCTTCTAAAAGAGCTGCAACTTGACCTGGAGCTTTCTCCCACTCCCTAAAGTTGTAAAAACGCACACCCGCCTCTTCACCAAACTGCTCTTTAGCAAACACGTTGGTGCTCGCTAGGACGCTTGATCCAAGTGCAGGAGCCGTAAGAAACCGCTCATGGGAACCATTTTTGAAAAAAGGAGTGCTGTTGAGACTGACCCGGCTGTTTCTGAGTATATGGTAGGATTCTGTAAAAGAAACCCCCTCGTGCACAGTGACGTGGTCCATCTTACGCGTATAGTAGTTCCAATCATTCAAACTTTGCCCTTCGACCCAAAAAAGGGATCCAAAGATATCAATCCGGAAGTCCTTCAATGCTTCAAGGAGTTTGAGGCGATCGTATCCACGGAGGTAGTAGTCCACATACGTCGCGACAGTTTGAAAGTCCACTAGCTGTGGGTCGAGTCCTGACTTCTCCCAAACTTTCACGACAGACTCTAGAAAGGATTGGCCCTGTTCACAGAGAGTCATTTGTATCGATTCCTCAATCACCTGGCAAACAGCCTTAGGATACTGTTTTTCCCAAGCCACTTGGACGCTTTCATGGTCATAGCAGCTACCGATGAGTGTCACCTCATATTCCCTATCGCGGCTGAGAGGCTCATCCAAAAGCTCTTTTTCTATGGCATGAGGAAAGAAAAAGTGGTTTTCAAAACCCGCTCTTTCTAGAAGAGCTTGGTCAGCTAAATCCACATAGGAAAGGATAGAGTAGGGGCTTTTAATTAAGTTCAGGTAGTAGATCATCGGATCGAGGAGGAGTGAGACGTGCGGAGTTTTAAACTGGTCCCACAAGAACCTTCCGTCCGGCAAGGGTAATATCGTGTGAAATGAAAGAGTCAGAGTGGGGTCAAACTGGTATAGAGTTTGCAGATGCTCTTTCGTCATGACCCCTTCAGGTATATCAAAAATTTTGACCTCTACCTCTCGGCGCCTTAAAGCCTCTGAGAGCCGCTCTGTGAACGCCCGCTTAGAGCTATATAGATTCTCAAAAACAAAAAAAGCGATTTTCTCGATCATAATTTAATAGTAGTAATAACTTATTTTTACACCAAACAACTTTCTTGAAAATTATCACACCCTTCACAATAATTTAGTTCAAAGCATGATTACAACATACCCTCAACAGTTTAGCTCCCTTTCTGGGGCCGCCATGAAGTGGATTGCTGAAGCAGAGCGACTCAACCCCGCCTCGTCTCAGCCGACAGTCTACTTTTCGACTTTCGAAGAGGCTCATGCAGCTTTACTGAGAACTGACAAACCTCGTAGTCATGTTCCACGCTCCTGGAACGACTGCATTTTCCGTACTCCTATTGCCTTTGTTGCCCGGCTTGTCAGTGCGATCTTCATCGCAACGGTACTAGCTCCCACAGGAGCTGTTGCTGGTGTCTTGACAGCCCTCATCCGTATGGGCCATATCTTTGCGCACACCATCTACTGTGCAATCACAGGCCAAGATGGAAATGAAGAGTGGAAAAACCATCAAGTCTATCTCTCGATTCTAAACCTTAAGGAGAGCTGGACAGACATCATGGTCTTCCTCTCCTCCGTGACCTTCTTTTTCACCTACATCCACCCGTTTGCCATCCACTATGCGTTTGAGCCCTCCCTTGTCACAGCCAAATACCTTCCTGAAGAATCAGCACTCGGTTTTCTTGCTAGCATCTCTTTAAAAGACAATCAGGGATACTACATCCACTCTTCTGCTCCTCCGCTCACGATCAAACTCGAAGAAGAGACTCTCTCTGAAGAACTCTTGAACACCCTCAATCAGATAGGTGAAAAGCTCCCGGGACTTTGGAAATCTCCACTCACCGAAGAAAACTGCAAGACCACCACGGATTTAGCCTATGTTCTCATCGATGGAGTCAATCGCCTACAGAGAGGTCTCATTCCATTCTCTGAAGAAGCCATTGACTTCTCCCCACTTCCTGCCTGCTCTCGAGAGAATGAAGAGACTGTCATTCAAACTCTTTTAAATGCACTACACCCTCTATCAAAGAGAGACAATCCAACGCAAAAAAAGAAGAGAATAGAAAAAACGACGGAAATTGCTTCAGGTATTCTTTTCCAAGAGAGACAACAAGCAGAACGCATGAGTAGGATCAACAAACAGTATAAAGCGGTCCTGGACTGTCATTCTAGATATGCCAAGCGATGGCATTTCTTAGGAATGGGTCTTGCCTCTTTAATCAAGTTAGGAGTTTAAAATGATTAGCCATGTCACTACCACTCCCCTATCAACCTGCTGCTTCCAGATACTCGCATCGAACTCATTATTTAACCTCCCTCAAACTCCTGTTACTCGAGCTTTCGAAGAACAGGAGCAAGCCTACCAAATGTTAGGAGAGCTCCAGCCCGATCGGATCTCCAAAGCCCTCTACTATCTCTCCTATGCTGCTCAATCTGCCATGCGTCTTGCCGCAGCCCTCTTCATTACCATAGTCGTTGCTCCCATTGGAATTGGCTTCCACCTGACTTTCCTCTCTATACGTGCAATACAGGCCGCAAAAGCAGCCATCGAAAAGGGCCGAGAAAACCAAGAGTACCAAGAGAAAATCAAACAGTTTCAGGGACACCTTCACGGACTCTCCATTGACATGCTTGCCACTATCAGTGGAATGTTAGGGTTAAGCCTCTACTTCAACCCGATTGCTCTTGATTTCACCTTCCGCCCAGTGACCACCACGACTGCTCTACTCTCCACCGAAAAAGGGTTCCAGTATCTTGTCTCCTCAACACTCAGGGAAGTCTTTGGAGCTCAACTGGCTCCAGAAAAAGTCCTCTACCAAGACCGAAAGAGTCTGCACAGATCTTTGTCAAACTCTAGAAGGCAACTGGCACATTGCTGGAAAACGACCGAGCTGAAGAGTGCTATAAACACCATCACCAGTGAATTCCCCTCTAGTTTTGAGGGCTTCTCCCCCCTATCGAAAGTGGGAGACCGAAGTGACCAAGAGGTCATCGAAACACATCAATATATAGACCGTGTTCTTCAAGTTTTAGAAAGAGAAGAGAGAGATCTTTCTAGAGTACAAATCTGCGTGCGAGCCGCTTGCAATAAAGAAAATGGAATCAATAGCTTTCTCGAAGAAATCGCCGGGTACTCTCAAGAGAAAGAGGGGAAAACGCTTCAAACGGTCCGATCACGCTTTGAAGAGATCCGCGCTAAACATCGCAACGCACAAGCTAAGCTACAGCTCGCAGAACAACTTCATCAAGAAGCGGGAAGGCGAACTCTCCTTTATTACGGACTCTCTACACTCCCCTTTACAATCGTCATGGTATAATTTTGGAACTTAAGAATACATCTTTCGTGGGCTACGGGCTCACTACTCTAGCTAATGTCTCCCTGATCAACTCTCCACAAGTTGAGGAAAAGGGCTCGGTTGAGAACCTCTCCACTCTTCATGAGCATATTCACACTTACTCCCTGGCAAAAAAACACCCTATCAACTACCGAAGTCTGTCTGTACCCTTGCAGGTCACAGTCCGCCTCGTTTGCGCCGTTGCAGCCACATTCTTCTTAGGCCTCGCGGGCCTCTGCTTTCATACTCCTCTTCTGGTTTATCGCTTTGCACAAAAAACACGAGACCAATCCCCTGACACACAAGTCGCGTTCGATAGAACCTTTAAAGCTTGGGCGTCCGACCTCATCTCCGTGGTGAGTGCTCTAACCATCGTCAACCCGATCGCGTGGCACTTTGCTTTCTACCCCACTATCGCTAGCACCCAATTCCTTCCTGAAGAGCACGCTCTTAAAACCGCTTACAAAATGAAAGTGCGAGATCTATTTGGACTTCACATCGCTCCCCCCACCTCATCGACTCCCTGTGAACGTGCGATCAAGAGCCTCCCAGACAATCGTTTTGATGAAAGCAGTTTCTACAACACAGGCCCACTTAAAAAAGCCCTCACAGCCCTCAGCCTCTACTCAAGCCAGCTCATCCCAGAAATGAGCTCAACTGAAGACGATAAGACGGAAAAAAAGTGGAAAGAAACGATGGCTCTTTTAAAAGAAATCATTGAAAACCTCCGCAACCAACGCAGTAGCACTGGCCATGGTCTTCTGGGTTCTGTTAGTGACAGTATTGTCGAGTCTGAGATTTCAGCGATCCTACAGCAGTACAAAGAAGACCTCCAAGCCCACCAGCTCTATCGTGAGATTGCTGAATGTTTTCTCGAATGTGCAAGGCTAAGCTCAACCGTAGAGCGATCCCAGCTCGATGCACTCCTTAAGGAAATCCGTACTCAAAAAAAGATCGCTGCACGCCAAGCAGAAGTCGCTAGAACCTTAGAAAAAGTTCGAGATCTATCTGAAAACCCGCTACACTCTCTCATTTGGCCATTTATTTAGGAGAGAAAGTGCCATCGGTTGAACCACAGTCGTTTTCTGCACAAGCCATTTTTACCATAGCAGGAACCCCCTTCTTCAACACCCCTCTTCATGAGGAGGTGACAGAAGAAAACAGTTATAAAGAGATCAAAAAAACGCTAGGAAGTCGTGAGATCAAGCCCGTTGACGCGATGATTCACAGTACAGCAATCCAATTTGTGGCTCGATTGATTGCTGCGATTGCGATCACGATCTTCGTGGCTCCTATTGGAATGGTTTACCACCTAGGGCGTGCCTCCTGGCACCTCACACTTTATACTGTAGATCGTCTCTTTCACAAAATTCCCCACTCAAAGACAAAGAGTCATTACAAAAAATTCCAAGCACACTTTGCAGCAGGGATGATGGACACTCTAGCCTCTGTCAACGCCGCTACAGGGATCTTTTTCTTGTTCAACCCCCTCGCAATCCACTTTGCATGGGATCCTAATAAAGTCGGTGCGTTCCTCCTACCCGGCCGCGCAGCCGTCGCTGCCTCCATTCACCTTGAGCTGAAGTCTCAGTTTGGAATCCAGATCAACGCCGATAAAATCCGCATGGACACGCAAAGCCTAGCAAAAGATGCCTCAACACGTCGGCCCTTCTTGAACACGCAGGATCTTATTGAAGCTCTCCAGGAGCTTGATAAGATCTTTGACGGACTTCCCGAAGTCCCAGCTACCTCAAAAACTAGAGAGATGAAACCCTTTTTTAAGGCCTTGAACCAGCTGCTGGAATATCTTGAAACAGTTAGGGTCCGAGACAGAAAAGACAAAGGGAGTGCAATACATGTAAACATCCGTGATGAAAAGTGTGCAGCTTGTTATGGAACCTTCTTTGAAGCCTTCAAAAACGCCCTCGTAACAGGGGAGGTAGAAGGGGCCCGCAGAGAACTTGAACACCTCGAAGAGAGCTATCAAAATGCCTCCGCCCTCGTGCAAATCTCTACTTCAGTCCAAAAGACTCTCGAAAGTGAGGCAAAGCTGTACTATCTCTTGGCTCCTGCTGTCTTGACGGGAAAGGTTTTCTAATGGGACATCCAACCTCCTTTACAGCCCTGGCTCTAACGAATCTCGCCTCTAACTCACTCCACAACTTTCCAACCTATTATAGCGATTCTACCACTGTCGATAGCTTGAGTGAAGCACTCACACACGCAGGGCAACACCCTCCCAAAAAATACCGTATGCACATCCGGTCAATGACTCAAGCGCCTCAGATGGTGATCCGTGTCGCTGAATCTCTCTTCATCACAACGGTCCTTGCCCCCTTAGGAATCTTAACCCACCTCCTTGTAGTCAGCTGCCGGGTCGTCAAAATGGCCCTCCTCATCCTTTCCCAGGGAAGAGCCTCCCCTGCTGCTCTACATGAGAAACGCCTCATCCAAGCCCACTGTAGAGCCGCCGCCATAGACTTCATCTCCATCATCAGTACCCTCTCTATCGCCCTCCACTTTGGACTCGACCCTCACACCGCTGCATTGCAGTTCCATGAGAAGCGGTTCGTACGCCCCCTTTCGATCCAACTGGAGTTGAAAAAGTACTTCGGCCTCCACATCCCCCATGGAGCCCCCATCCCAGCTGCAGACTGGACTGAGCTGGAAGAGCTTCAGCAAGAAAAACCAAAGCACTTTCAAATGATGAAGCTGTTGAAACAAAGGATCTTAACAAACTCACCTCAGCTCAATGTACTGCATACTCCCTCAACAAGGCCTACCCCAAAAGTCGAAGATGAATACGCTTACCACGAAGTGTTGCTCTTCCTTGAAAAAGTGGTGAAGCAGATCGAGCAAGGAGGAGGCGATACCCCCCTTCCCAAGGTGAACTCCCGAACAGGACACCTCAGCGACACCACTCGAGGCTCCCTCTACAACGGCTTCTTTAAAGAACTTTACTTGGCCCTCTCCTCGACCTCACCTGAAACACACGCCGCAGCCCTAAGAGAGGCACTCACTCGTCTCTCGAACCGCTCGCAACTGGTCTTTTTGGCCGACCTTGTCCACTCACATGTGCTTCAAGCAGAGTCATTTCAAGAGTCTGTTTGGACCGGTGCCTTCTTAGCTCCCTACACCTACGTCAAACAACTGCTTGCTTGAGAATGACCTGAAGACAAAAAAATTCTTTAACCTTAATACTAAGGGTTGTAGGATAATGCCTTTCCCATGTTAGAGTAAGAAAAAAAAAGGATGATGACCATGACAACAGAACCAATCTCTTCCCTTTCGGGTAAAGCACTAGAATACCTTATTAACCAGCCCCAATGCCAGTCTCCAACATGTGAGACAATGCATAGCGCCAAAGATCTCGATGAAGCTGCAACCATTGCCGCTCGTCCAGGCTTCGAAGCTAAAAAAATCACCTACGGATGGAAGTCTTTTGGCCCTCATCTGAAAACTGTCGCTAGAGCCGTTGCTGCCCTCGCACTCTCTCTTTTCGCAGGTTTTGCTGGAACCCTCTTCCATTTTGCGCTCTCACTGAAAGAGGTTGCTTCGCTTGGGTACACCGTGATTAAAAATGGAACGAACGATGCTGAAACCCTCGCTGCAAAGGCAAAGCTAACAAACCGCGTCTTCGTCTTCGTCCAAGACGCTGCTGCTTTCCTAGGAGCTCCTCTAGTTGCTCTGCACTTTGCTTACGACGCAAAAACCACTACAGAGTATTTCCTCGATCCAGAAAAGCTTCAAAGCTTCCGCTGGATCCAACACATGAGAAATGAGTATGGAATCGTTCCAGCTTCTGCAGACGCCCTTCCTAAAGTGAGCGAAGAGCTGCTCAATACGAAACCCCTCCTCGCTGCCATCCAAGAGCTCAAAAATGTCACTTACAACAATGGACAAAGACTTTTACAAGGTTTCCCACGCCCCCCAGCACCTGGCGCGGAGCAGACGTATAAGGATCTGAATGAAACCTTGGATAGCTTAGATGCCCTTAATAAGAGACTTATGGAAGCGGGCAACCTCGACGAGAATACTGAAGCAGGCATGTTACGTACGATAACAGACAAAGCAGGAGTCACAGCAGCTAAAGACCCAGCCTGGAAGCAGCCATTATTGGATTTCGCACGCATGGAAGACACTATCACAGGTACATACGCAGAGATCTTCAAAAAGCTTTTGGAAGCACTAAAAGTCACTACTGACAACTCAGAAGATGTTGATGGCAAGCCTGGAAAAATCATTAAGCAAGAGAAAGAACTTAGAGCTGCAATTGAAAGGATACGGACCCTCCTAAACTCTCACGAGGCAATGAAGGATGCTCTCACCAAAGTCGCAGACGAAGAAGTCTCCTATAAAACGCTTGGCATCTACGCAGCGGGTGGTCTTCTATATACCCCTTGGCTTGTCTAACAAAAGCCGACCTCTAAGTAAAAAAACTCTCGCCCACAAAGCGAGAGTTTTTTTTGCCCTAATATAGATCTATTCAGACAAAAAAAGTGGTTGTATTCAGTCATCGAGCTCAATTGCAACAAACTGTTATGAGAAAAAAAGTGGTCCTATTGCGAGAGAGGATTGCTCGAGATTTTGAGGAATTTTCGTTAAAAACGGAGCAATCGCTTTGAAGGGAATAGTCAAGGGCTATTTCCGAGAAGGGATGGGTTTGTTTTAAGAAAAAGGCTCAGGAGATTGGATGGATCAATTGCTGAATGCAACTACAGAAAAAAAACTGGCGGCAACCTACTCTCCCACACTCTTGTGTGCAGTACCATCGGCAAGTAGGGGCTTGACTTCTGAGTTCGGGATGGGATCAGGTATTTCCCCCTCTTCATTGCCACCAGTAA
>Ga0180433_10000821_pt1 | contig 52748 bp, 50 predicted proteins | sample SS_ome_8_FD_132980 | JGI IMG/M metagenome (GOLD analysis project Ga0180433, IMG submission 132980) | Hypersaline lake sediment archaeal communities from the Salton Sea, California, USA - SS_1_D_1 metaG | ecosystem: Environmental > Aquatic > Non-marine Saline and Alkaline > Hypersaline >...
CGCAAACGCACTTTCCCAAAAGACATGCCAAGTGACGACGGGTCCCGCACAAATCATTGTGTGAACCATTTCTTCTAAATCAAATCCTGGATCAACGGCAGGCAAAGCCATGGATTTTTTATTAAAGGCACTACAATTTGATCAACCCCCCCCCCACCGCCCATGCTTCCATGTGGAGAAGGGCTGTTCAGCGTACCTCAAGCAAACCAAGATTTTTGGTTGGGGTGGAACGTCACCCCTGATTAGTGGGGGATGGCGAGCCTATGCGGACCTTTCAGCGGAAGACTATTCTACTGCGTGTCTTGTTTCCTACTCCTTCACCCGTACCTTCTGAATAGGTTGAGTTTTTCTGTTGGGTAGATGACAAGATCTTGTTGGCGATTTTTCAATATAATCATGGCAATTACGACAATGATGAGGGTGCGCATGGCGTAGAGGCGGACCCCGTGCTGCCCTTGGATAAGACACTTGTAAATTAAATTTCGGTCCACATTGTTGGAGAGGAGGTCATGCATGGTAAAGGCGGTGCAAGGAACCACGATGAGGTGGTGCCAAATGTCTGGATTCCGTAACATTAAGGCTTCTTGCTGGCCCGCGAATAAACATTCCCATACTTGACACCCATACTCGGCAAAGGTGGATGCGTGATAGGGAGGCACATCAATCTGGAGAACAAGGGTTTTGTCAAAATCAAAAATGTAGTGGGGAGTGTACATCATCATGCCACCGTCCACATAGACGTCACCCGCAATGGCCACGGGAGCAAAAATGATTGGAAGGGAAGACGATGCTCGCATGGCTTTCCACACAGGAAGATGAGGAAAATCATGTGGGCACAAATCCTTGACTTGGCGCTTGTAATAGGAACACACAAAGAGATGGAGGGACCGGCCTGTCAGGGTCTCAAGCTCTCCCAAGGTAATTTCTGGATCCCCAGTGAAACGCTCTAGAAATGCCCGGAAAAAGCGCGACAGATTCTCTCCATCAGAAATGAAGTAGCCTTGTGAAATGGCCGTCTCCCGCCTCACCTCTTCTGATCCCATGGTAGGAGCCACTTGGTTCATGAGCCATGAAAAGACACGAGAAGCCATGACGGACGAGCCCGGCTTGTTGACAAGATCACTAAAGTCATACTTCAATACAAATTCTAATAAATCCTTGATAGGAATGGCCAAGAGGGTGGCAGTTGCCGCAAGGGATCCAATCGACGTCCCTGCTACAGCCTCTAGTCCATGACAAAACTCTTGCCATGTTTCCTCAGAATGACCACATAATTCATACATGGCACCCAAGTAGGCAAAGCCCTTGAGACCGCCAGCCGAGTAGACTACATTTTTAATCTTGTCGCGTGTCCTTTCAAGGATATGTGAATACATAAGAAAGACTTTTATTGGCGATCCATCAATGGTCAAGGAAAATTTGAACCATAAAAGTATACAGTCTGATTTTTTTGCTTGGCTAGTCCTCACCCTCCTCCCACGTGGGTGGCGAAAAGTGGGCCATGAGCTTCACCATGTCCACCTCCGTCTTTGGGTCGGGCCAGGGAAAGTCTTCAATCTCCTCCAGGGGTTCAACAATGCCGCCAGCATCGAGCTCTTCGACACGTCCCATGTCTGCCAGCTTGAGGGCGAGTTTGATGCACGACTTGGCATGAGTAATGTCCTTGATGGATGTCAAGTGGCGCGTCAAGGCCGGGTAAAACTCAGCCTTAGAGAGCATCTCCATGAGGGGTGACGGCAACTCCTCGTGGTGGCTAACCAGAGCAAGAAAAAAGTAGTCAAAGTCGCGAATGATGCGACCCATGCCTTGAGACCAGTGCTTGACTGCACGGGAGATGTAGTCTTGGGTCAAGAGGCGGCGGTAGTGGACACCGTCCGTCGCAATGTTGGAGAGCATAAAGGCAGCCTCCTTCTTGCAAACTGTTGTGCAAGAGGGGTGGTCCAGGACAATGAACGAGATGCCGACAATGTTGGCAGAAATCATGACTTGGGCCATCTCGGACGAGTTCTGGGTCAAGTTGGCCGCCAGGCGGAGTGCGGGCCACATCTCGTCATAGAGGTGCTCGGCCATTGCCCTGTGGAGCCACTCGACGGTAAAGGCGACAAGGTCGGGGCGCGACATGAGCATTGCCGCGTGGTCCTCCTCATCGGCCGTAATGTGACTGAGAGCCGTGAGAATGTTGGTGTAGACGGCCTTGTCCATCTCGTTGCGGATAGAGTGTCCCTCCACAGATGACGGGCCGGGTGCCACCTTGGGGTCGTGAGGCTTCAAGAGGACCATGTCCAAGACGGGCATGAGGTTCATCATGGACCACCGAAAGTGATCCTCCGACTGGCCAGTGCCGTCAAGTGGCTTTGCCAAGTGTTCCACTAGCCACGTCAGGATCTCCAACTCGTCACCCTCCAGATCCTCCACATACCCTGCATCCAAACGACCCACCAAGTCCTTGGCAACGGCCAAAAGACGGGGGCCGAGGTCGGCAAAGCGAAACAGAAGCGGACAGGTTGCGGGCTCGCCCGAGACGTTGCCAAGAATCCACAGCGAGATGGCACGGATGGAGTGGGTGGGGTGAACCAAGAGGTGACCCACGAGGTAGTCAAGAAGGTCAGGTTTGGACATGACTTCTTTGGTGTAGGAGGTTGAACACAAGTTGGAAATGATCCAGCAGGCCTCATAGATGATGGAGTGGGACAAGTCGGGAATGTCGGGTGTTGCAACCGTCAGGGGAGGCTCGCGCATTGCAGTGTAAATGTGCTCCAAGAGGGCTGGCCCTTGGGAAAAGAGGGGATGGACATTTTCCCCAAGAATGAGGGTGGCCTTGCGCAACATGATGAGTGCCTTGAGCTTCGTTCTCTGGTCCTTTGCTCCGAGGAGAAGGGCCGTCACGGTCGGAAGATCCGACACGGAAAATTCTCCCTTGGGGACGACGGCTCCAAATGCCGGCGGGACATCTGAAGGGCTCGAGGTGGACGAGGACCCAGAGGTTGACGGCTCCGCCGATGCACCGGCCATGTCCATGCCTCCCATACCAGCTGCCGAACCAAGCAGACCAGCGGCCCGTTCCTTGCGACGCTTGGCGTAGAGAGCCAGTCGCTTTTCCTTGCGCAGCTTCTGGGAGGCATCTTTGCGGCTTTGGGCTGCTTGCTTCAGGTCGATGCCCTTCTTGAACTGGGCGCGACGGTGCTCAAAGGTGGGTTCCATGGAGGGAAAAGATCGATTGTGTGGGGAAGGGTTGGAATTTATTTCACCTCGAATATTTGGCTTGAGAGTTTTCTTCGAAAGGTGTCTTCCTGCTTGAGGCGTGCGTCATCCACGTCAAGGGCCATGATGAGGTGGGTGGCAAGCACAATAATGATGGTCAGGGCAACCACCACCACCGAGGTGAGACGATCGGGTTTTGCACCATTGGACTTGGCTTTGCTCAAATCATACTCGGGCCTCCCCGCAATCATTTGGATGGAGAGGGTGTAGAGAGACACCTTGAGCAACAACAACTCCAAGTAGACAACCATAGACACGGCAGGAACGGGAATGGTCAAGAAGAAAAACTGAAGAAGAACATTGCCCCAAGGATCAGCGGCAAGATTGGCGTAGAGTTTACGAAAATTGTCCCACGTTGGAATCTTGAAAAATGCGTGCACACCACTATAGGGAGAATTTTCTAAACGCCCCAAGTGGTTGGCGTAGGCTAAAAACCCAATGAGAATACCAATCACACAAGCCCACACAATCAATTGGATCTTCAAGGCACTTGACATGTGGCCCCCACCAAGAGACATTTTATATAACTCTTGTGTTTTATGTAAAGACTCTTTAGTGGGTTTTTGTTCACGCCACCCAAGAGATGGTCCTTCACTGTTCTAGAAACGAAATTCTGGGAGACTAAACAAATTTTATGGATAGTCTTATGGAGACGTCAGATTCACCGCGTGAGGGACGATGTGCCCACCATCCCCTTCCGGTTCTTTTATTGCAAATCCACGGTATTCCCTCGGACGTATTGTCCCCTGCTCCCCCTCGAGAATTTTTTATCCAATCTTCTACGTCAAAAGTCTACCACACGAGGGCCAAGTGTGGATCGGCAAGGTGTTCCATCCAGATTAGTGAAGTGTCGTGCGGCCTTCGTCCATGCAAACGTTGTGGCCACCTCGCGTCATCGGCCGAGACAAAACCTTCAAGCCACAAAGATGTCCAAGGAGAAACGTTGACTTTTAGGTGCCTCGACATTCAAACAGGGAAACACCCCACCGTATCCATCGATCTCAAGGGTGGTTTGGTAGAATGTTCGTGTGAAGCCTTTGGTGAGGGTGAAGTATGTCGCCATATTCGATTTGTTTTGGGGCAGGTGGTAGGAAAAGAGGGGTGGATTCATGCTCTCTACGAGTATGGCGGCCTTGAGCCTGACCAGTTGGTTACCTTTCGTGCCGATCTTGAATCTTCTGGCCATGCAACCTCTGGACGGCGGTGTTTTGCTTGCCAAAAATACGTCCACGGTCTTCATGCCGCCATGGGTCCAGATGCCAAGACCCCATACCACAAGGAGTGTTTTGCCTTGATAAATAAAACATGAGTTACCTCAATTGTGATTCGACAACGGCCGCGATTGGCAGCGGCCCCGCACCTCCCATGACTTCGTTAGGGAAACTTCCCAAGCTGATGGGTCGGGTTGTGCCGAGCCAAGCCTTGGGATTTTACCAACTCTACAAGGCCTCGGGAAACGCCACCCAGAGAGACGACACCAAGGAAGTGTTTTACCAAGCTACTTCTTGGAATGCCCCACGCTACATGGACCGTCCCGTAAATCCGGCGATGGAGCCCTTTTCACGTCTCCCACCCCATGCCTCCCCTAAATGGCCTCAGTGGTCTCCCGCAGACTCGGTGGAACGTCTTTCGGCCTATACCTCTGTCTACTCAACTAATCCGTTCAAGGAACATTCTGTATGGTCTGCTTGGGAAGCATGGCCAGTCTATTGATTTATTCAAGCATAAAATGCTCTGGTTGATTGGCCTAAAGGCCAACTGTATCAGGCTTGGGTTTGACCAAAAAGGGTTCCTTGAGCAAATCCTCCACGGATTTTCCCTTGAAACAGGCCTTGAGAAATGAGCCAAAGGCTTTGAAATCTTCCACGTGCTTTCCTTCAAGAGCCTCTTGTGCCTTGGCCAGGTAGGTCTTTAGGTCTTTCCAAAAGGTCGCCTTGATTCCCTCCTCCATCACCTTGCACATCTTGGAAAAGGTTTCTCGGTCCATCCCTTGTTTGGCCGTCAGACAAAACGGGGACACCTGGCAGTAGGGTGACCATTCTTCTTTCCACCATTCCTCGCCCGCCACAAAACCCAAGAGGATGGGTCCGATTTCACGTCGACTCAAGGCGTCCCACCAAACCTCTACTGGATCAAATGGACCACAGACAAGGTTGGCACAAAACACACCCAATTGGTGTGAAATGATTTTTCGACGGTATTGGGACGGGTGTGGACTTGCAACACGGCGTTTCTTTCCCAAGAGGTAGCGGGTGTTCCTGGCGACGGTCGGCATCACCATGGAGGATGGAAGATAGTAGAGGGTGCACCGCATGGAGGAACATGGATGAGGGCGAAGGGATTCCACATCCCCCCACTTCATGGCCAAGATTCTTCCATCCTCTCTTTCCTTGATCAAGAGGTTTTCCAACTTGATGTCTGTATAGAGGTGTGGGGCTGGAAGACGGGCAACGGCAGCATGGGTATCGGCGGCAAAACGTACAATGGATCTCAAGTCATCCTCGACATCTCTCCGGTCACCCCATTTCTCCAGCCACCCAAAGGCATCACAATCAAAAGGCTCAAGAAGCGCCATGTGGGTTCTCTTTCCATCATCCGCCAGAGTAACATGGTCATGAACCTTGACAAAAAACGGTCCAAGAATCTCTTCAAAGGTCATCAGCGTCTGGCAGGCTTCTTCCGAGTCGGCCGCCCCTTGGCCCCAACACTGCTTCCTCACACCGCTTGCGATGCGTTCGACCAAGGAAAGTGGGGAGGTATGAAGAACTTGGGTCGCTGCTTCCTTGGTCCAATCCGCTGGTTCTTCTACATCGCCGGGGAGAGACATGATATGGTGTATGACTAGAGACGTGTGCAACCAAACAGGCGGGTGGGAATTTTGGAAAAATCAAAACCAAGGTTAATTTTGTTTGGAAAATGAAATTTCAATCCAGATTCCCACCTGCCTGTTTGGTTGCACACGCCTCTAGATGGAAAAGTGGCTCTTTCACGTGGATCGGCCCCCTCCTGCGTCTATCGGCACGATGCAAAACGCACTTTTGTCGATCCGAATCTCTTGAGCAGAGATTTCCGATGATCTAAATAAATGATGGTTGAAAAAATATTTAGGATTTTTGGATTTATTCTTGTCATTCTTGGTTTGATTTATTTCGGGTTTAGTGTTGATGCAATCCATGAAATTTCAAAAGACACCAAACTGGCCAAGACGACACGTCATCGACTCATGGGGGCCATTGTCGCATCTTGTGTTTTTGACATGGTCATGGCAGGGTTGGTAATCACCCTTCTTGCCCAGCCCCGTTTTACGATGGGTGTAGCTGTGTCGGCAGCTGTTGGTCTGCTAGGATTTTTGGCTGCTTCTACCACTGTCTTTATACTAATGTCAACCCATGCCAAGGAAATTTCTCTGTCCCATTGGTCTCTTAAGGTTGTCCGATGGATTTCTGCGGGATGTATGGCTATTTCGTCTACCTCTTTTATTTATCTCGGATTTATATTGGATGTCCTAGCCAAATCACCACCAAAAGGGATGACGCCGCCCTCGACGATGCCGGGGTAAACGGCGGTGATGGTGCCCACCATATACCACAGGAGCACCGTAGTAGACTGGTGTAGTGTACCAATTGCATCCGTAACCATAGGGACATGGGACTGACGCCCCCACCTGCATCAAAGCTCCCGGAGACGCAACAGAAAACCCTCCACGCCCGTCATCCTCGTGGGGAGCTTCGCCTGCTCGACAGACGGAAGAAGCAAAAATCATGTCCATATCGTCGAAACCATCTTGCAAGGCAAGTTGTCTGAGGAGAGAATCTGTCATTTTCCCTTTAATCAATAAAAATATGGCGCACTCTAAAGCTCAAGCAGAAGAGGTAGCTGCTAAAATCAATGGACATTTTCTTGTGAATTCTACAATGAATTATGGCATGTCTACCCTCCACAAGGAAGGCAAACGTTTGACGCTGGAATCCCACCCCAGCGATTCCCATTTTACCTGGGGAGCTTCGGCATCGGGCCCCTTTACCTACATGAGCCATGAACAACTTCAGGCTCATCTCGGGTTCAAACCCTCTGCCAAAGACATCCATACCGCTGCGGCTCTCAAGACTGTGCTTGACATGGCGGCGGTCACACCCGTCCACCCTTCGGTCAAGGAAGCTTCGGCCCGTGCCGGAGGATTTTACCGACGAGCTGGCCATAAACAAGTGGACACATTGGATTTAGCCGCTGCGCGAAAAATGGCCGGCTATGTTCCATCACCCCATGATCGCCTGACTGCTGAGCGGTTCCATCTGGCTTCTTCGTCGGCATCTTCCTCTTCTACCTTTGGATCCGGGGTTTCCAAGCCATCGGACCTCCCCGAGTCTTTTGACTGGCGCGACCATAGTTCATGCATTGGACCGGTCCGTAACCAAGGGGCTTGTGGATCTTGTTGGGCCGTTTCAGCAGCTGGAGCAGCTTCGGACCGGGCCTGTCTGACTTGCTCCAAGGGGGGAAACAGTGGGAAATGCTACACCCCCTACGCGTCCCAGCCCATGATTTCTTGTGCCGTTCCGGGATTTACCTGTAAAGGAGGGTCGGACCTCAACACGCCCTATGAATACATGAGGGACAAGGGGATTCCACCCCTCTCGGTGTCTCCCTACCAGTCTGGGGGAGGATCAGTTCCTTCTTGTGGCATGGCAACCTCGGCCATCAGCTCTGGCACCCCCCTTCTCCACTCGGCCATCCTCGGGTCTGGCGGATCTTTTTCCGACCCTTTCCGAATTCAGCCCGTTCCAGCCACTTCCCAAGCCGCTCTCGGAACCCTGTCTACCCTCGGGCGCACGATTGAAGCAATGAAGCGTGAAATTATGACCCACGGTCCCATCACGGCGGGTATGACAGTCTTTTACGATTTGATGAAGTTTTACAATGGCCAAGGCGTCTACCAACCCATTTCGAATGCCGAATATGCCTCCAAGGGCATTGGTTTTCGGAACCAATATGTTGGCGGTCATGCTCTTGAGATCATCGGGTGGGGGCGAGACGAAGCCTCTAACCTGCCCTACTGGCTGGTTAAAAACTCTTGGGGTACTTCATGGCCGGGAGGTTCGTCGTCGAGTGTCACCGACGATTCCACCCATGGAACAGGCTATTTCAAGATGATCATGTACGATGGAACTCAGCCCATCCCTTCAGTCAAGGATATTGTCCCCGATTCACCCAATGCAGGCGACCCGGTCTTGACCTTTGAATCGACAGCTCATGCGGCCATGTTTCCCTCGCCTCCAGCTCCTTTTCATGAATCTGGTGGTATGCCTCACGAATCAGGGATGCCCCAAGGGACACCCGCCCTGTCTCCGGCAAACCCACTGCCCTTTTCTCCTCTTTAAAACTACACAGGTATGGCTTTATTTCAGTGGGGGGGGGTTCATCAAGACACATAGGGTGGGTAGGCGGGACCGCCCCTTGCCTGCGCTAGTTGAAGGTAGTGCAATTCCTTCAAGTAAACTGAACGTTCCATTTCCATCTTTTGAATGGCTTTTTCATACCTGCGGCGCTCGGCCAAACGTGCTTGGTCGACCATCACCATATGGTTTGAGTAGGTGGGGACGGGTGGGGCTGAGTGATACACACAGGGATCGGTGGGAAAAGCTTGGGAAGAAGACCGTTTGGAGGGTTTTTCCAGAGTCAAAGGGTGAGCAAGACCGGATAGAGGGTTTCCTTGGAAGATGCGTTTGAGATGGACAGTGCCCAAGGTCTCCATGCTTGAGTCGTGGCCACGTTTCATGAGAGAGCAAATTTTAAGTGCGAAAGCTTCACGAATGAATAAATTTAATTCAGAAGATCATTAAGAACTTTCTATGGACAGTTTTCATCATCCCGAGGAGGGTCCAGCCAAGCTAGACCCAGCCGTTTGGTCGCGACGTGCCGTCCCGTGTGTTGAACTACAGACACTCTGCACACTTGAACCGCTGGAAGAACTGTTGTCCCACCTACTGGAACAATCCAAACGCCTGTCCTTCTCACGACGGTGCGTGGACGGCCAAGAATCCGTATATCAAGGTAAATTTTTCTCAATTTCACATGTATTTTACAAAATCAGTTTCTTTTTCGAAGAAAAAAGGATTGGTTTTGCAACCAATAAAACCAGATTTCAAAACAGCTCAATCGCCAAGGTAAAACGCAATGGGGAGGAGAACAAGACTAACAGTGCTCATGGCGAGCAAAGTCGTGTAGAACACGAAATGAAACGTAATGGCAAATCCGTGCAGGGTTGTCAGGGATCTAATAAACGGTGTAGCAAGAGCCCAAGAAGCTGCTACCGCCATGGTGCTGAACAAAACTGTTCCTCCGAGATAGATAAATTGGTTCTTGAAATAATGACGTGACGCGTAGACGGGAGGGAGACCGTCGCTCCAAATGAAGTAGTGCATGACAACGTGGAGGAGAGGAAACGTCGCGAGGAACGCTGCAAGAAGATTGTTTCCGCTCCACCACGCCGAGAGGGCACCGGCAAGGTAGGTCGCAAAGAATGCAGGTCCAAGCATGCCATACGGGAGATTCTTGGAAGAGGCGCAGAGGAACGAGTTCTTGAGAGCCGTGTACACAGTGGGAACCATGGTTGACGGTGTGATTTGTGAAGAAGACTTGGCTCCAATAAAGATTTCCTGACGGAATTAAAATCACATTTGATGAGTCATCCCGAACCGCAGCACCTCGACGGCATCCACGACATCCTGACCAACGGCGACGCCCGCGACACACGCAACGGGCGGGTCGTGTCCAAGGCCGGGATGTCCATGCGGTGGCCCCTGGCGGACGCCACCCTGCCGCTGCTGACGTCGAAGCGTGTGTTCTGGAAGGGGGTGAAGGAGGAGCTGCTGTGGCTCATCAGCGGCAACACCTACGAGCCCGACCTAGCGGCGCGGGGGGGTCAAGATATGGAGCGCCAACGCGTCGCGCGACTTTCTAGACGGGCGGGGTCTGGGCCACTACCCGGAGGGCGACCTAGGTCCTATCTACGGCTACCAGTGGCGGCACTGGGGGCACCCCTACCAGGGCGTCTTTGACGACGGCGGGCGCCGCATCGACTACCGCGGCAAGGGTGTGGACCAACTGCAAGGGGTGATTGACACGCTCAAGACCAACCCCGGCGACCGCCGCATGCGTGGAACGTCTCCGACCTAGACGCCATGGCCCTGCCGCCGTGCCACATGTTTATGCAGTTTCACATGGGGGCTAAGGGGCTTTCCTGCATGATGTACCAGCGGTCTGCCGACTGGGGTCTGGGCGTCCCGTTTAACATTGCGTCCTACGCGCTGCTAACACACATGGTGGCGTCTGTGGTCGGGGTCCCCGCCCACGAGTTTGTTCACTTTGTCGGGGACACCCACATTTACGTGGACCACATTGACGAATTTTTTAAACGCAAAAGGGGGAAATAAACATCTCTAATCTTGATCTAGACCGCGCTGATTCATCGTATTTGCGTTGAAGGGATACACTTTTGTCTAAGGGGTGATCCTAAAACAAAAGCAAACAATGCTTGGCTCCCGCCGTTCTCGCACTTCAAAATCTGGACGACGAATTCGCCACTCATTTTCCGATGACGATGAATCCGTAGTGGAGGATGCTTCCCGCGGTGTAGAAAGCTTGGATTTGACAGCAGATCAAAACGAAGAGCAGGCGCCGCCTGCTGATGATGATGTCCGCCAGGATCCTTGGGAAGAAAACGAGCCCTCTTGGTTTCAACCACCAGAGGATGCCCGCGATTCTGTCGACTCTTCTGATTCTTCCGATATTGACTCTGCCTCTTCGGACGACGGGTCCCTCGACTACTCCCACTCGTCGGATTCGTCTCTTTCCGATTACACCTCGTCGGATGACGAGTCGACAGGATCCGATGACGCAAATTACAGCAGTGAGGCACCTAAAGAACCCCGAGTTGTAGGTTCGGGTCGCCGTCGTAGCGATTCTGATGATTCTCGATCATCCGAATCGGACGCTTATTCTTCTGATTCCTACGATTCCAGCGGTTATTCTTCTGAAAGCGGTTATTCTTCTGGAAGTGGCTACTCGTCGGGAGAAGAATCTGCCATTTCCTTCGACTCAGAGTCTGACGACGACGAGAATGAGGAACCATCCACCCGTAAAACTCGAGGGGATGACACGAAGGCTGATGTCGCTGATTCCCGTGAATCTTCTAGAGACGATTACTCCTCAGCCGAATCATCCGGCTCTTCCAACCATGAAGACTCTTCGGATTCCGAGTCTGCTTCTGAAGCTTCCGGCAATGACTCGGCTGAGGAGTCGGACTACTCGGCCGACGCCTACTTCACAGAGGAGTACCTCAATGGAGCTCTGAAGAAAAAGGGTGTGGAACGGTTTGATTTCGACGTCACGGCCTTTCTGCTGTATGTCCAGGACCTGGCCGGATGCGCCCACGCTGATGACCAAGTGGATGGTGTGGCCTTCCGTGTTGCCCGTTACATCAACTCGACTCTGCCAGAGAACCCAATGGGAGAAGACCTCGAAAGGGCCGCTCTCGGCATCAACGCCCTTGCCGACCTTATCGGATCGTGTGACGAGATGCCCACCCTTACCAAGGTGTTGCGCGTAGCCGCCAAGGTGGATGGGGGCCTCCCCGCCGACGTTGCCCCCTCCACCCAGGCCTTGTCCTATGCCATCCCCATTGTTCTTTCTCACACCGAGACCCCGTTGAAGGATGTCGCCACGATTGTGGCAACCGTCTTTCCATTCCTTCCTGCCCTCCAGGTTTCGGCATCTCAGGGAGCCACCATCTATCCCTTGGCCGAAACATCACAGGTCAACGAGATTATGGACGCCCTCAATGCCAACGATGAGGCGTCGGCCATCAAGCTCTTCCAGTCCTTCCGCCTTCAGCCTGCGGCCAAGCACTTGCCAATTTCCCTTACAATGGAGCTGGACACCTTTGAGAACCGCTTGAGGACCTTGGGCCAGGAAGGTCTCGCCAAGGTCTGTGCGACTATCCCCATTGACGGTGATGCTGTCGAGAAGGCCTTTGACGAAGACGTCATTGATGAGCGGTGTGACCCACAGTGTGAGGCCTTTGTCCGCGGCCAGCCTCTGGCTGTCACGATTGACGACGTTCCCAATTCCGAGTCTGCCTTTGCCCACTTGTTTGGTGAAGACGATTCAGATGAAGAATAAATTTTTCTTGAAAATTTAGAAAAACAAATTTTTATTCTGATACCATTGTCAAGCCCTGTCAAAATAATAACCTGTTCCCAAGTGCCGTGTCGTAAAAACATAGCCCTGGAGGTGACCCTGAAAGTAGGGAGACGGGTAAAACCCTTGGAGGCTTGCCACCCCACTTCCTCCTCGCGGAGCAGCTTCATAGTTGGAAGGCGGGGCGACTCCCCGTTGGGCATGATAGACGTGTTGAGTGTGGGGTTGCTGAGCTACCAAAAGATAGTAGCCTGGACCTCTAGGCCCGTGTTCTTCAAAGTGGTATGAACCGCGGTAGACTTGAGACGGAATAAAAGGATAAGTTTCCATTTGTCTTTGTTGGAAAGAGTTACATCTTCATTCTTTTGACAAATTTAGTATTTTATTCACTATTGTTTCGGCCAATTATGCAATGTTCCCAAGGCATTTCTGCTGCCCTTGTACTTTTAATCCTAGGGACAATGGTTGGTGTATCGGTGACTCTTTGGTTTCAGTTTGACAAGGAATCTTCCAATGAGCTGGATGAGGCAATTGACCGCGGTCTGACTGCAGTTCAGACTTCACTGCAAGATCTTGACCAAGTGTTGCTTAATCTTTTAGAGGCAGACATTGCAGCGCTTCGAGCTAGTGAGGCTTTGCTTTCTCCACAAGATGGATTGGAGTTGTTGGGGAAAATAGACGATGCCACCCCGCCTGACAACTTGCTGCTTCTTTATTTCGAGACGCTCTACACCCTTGGAGAAGTGGACGACTATCTCACCCGCATGAAAACTCTCTACTCCCAGAGTGAGTTTATCATTTACGACTTGGACCAAGGGGGAAACGTCCTGCCCATCAATGAAACCAACTACGGCTCTCGCCTTCCCATACAAGTCATTCAACGTCTTTTCCCGGAAAATTGGGCAGGTGCTGGACGCTTTCCATCCCTTGGGTCGCGAGAAATTCGAGGGCTGAACATTGGGACAGCCCACCCTATGGTGATCAATGGATCAGCCTTCTTGACGCCAGTCTCTTGTGCCATTATTAATCAAGCTGAATTGTGTTCCATCATTTTGACTGTCGGTGATGCGTCGGTCTTGCCTTCCAATCGAGGTCTTTTGCTATCCTTTGACCCTGCATCTATTGTGCCCGTCTTGACCCTTGCCACCCCAACCGTCTTTGTAGAAATTTCTGATGCAAACGGCCAAGCCTTTTTCCAATCGTCTCCTACACGCCCGTCTCTTGACTCTGGTCGCCATGAATCCTTTGTCTTGCCTATGATCAACACCCACTGGAATGTCGATGTAACCTTGATCAAGAATGCTGTATCCATCTCACAATGGGATACCTTGAAAACTGTGGTTCTGGCTGGAGGTATTTCCTTTGGTGTTGTTATCTCTGTCTTTGTTTTTCTTGGGATGGAATGGGCCATTGAGCGCCAAAAACGTGTCACGGCCGAACACACTCGTGCTTCTATCCTTCAAGGAATTGCACACTTGGTCTTGACATCCCTGCACAAGCTCTCTTTGGTTTATTCGTCACCGACTCGTGAGCCGGCGGACCATGAACCCATGTCTGTCCAAAACCAAGAGTCCAAACAAGAAGAAGACCCGCTTTTGACCTCCCCATCCTCTAGTCCTCTATCTGTGTCACCTCTATCCGCGGCAAAACGAACGATTTCGACCTTGCACGGTGTCACGGACTTGATGAGACTGCTAACCCGCAAACTGCCTGAGCTTCAACCTGTTCAAATGGCGTCGATTCACACACTTGTTGAACCATTTTTGAAAAAGATTATCGATCCACGACATGTTACTTTTCATCTTCCCGAAAATGATCCCCTTGTCCTTTCCGATCGTCTGTTTATTTCCATCTGTTTGAAACATCTCGTTGGAAAAGCCATTCGACATTCTTCTGATGAACTTGGGCCTCGTTCAATCCATGTCTACCTTGGTTCTCGCCTTCCCAAACCCAATCGATGGGAACGCCACTGGGGCAAAGCCAATCTAGGGGCACAGATGATACATTTTTCAGTAGAATCCATGACGACCATAGACGATGATGTTTTGAAGAATCTCGGCACCATCACCCAAGATTCTCACGGTCTTGGCTATTCTGTACTTTCAACCTGTGTCCTATCAAGTTCGGTGAAGGGCTATATTGGGATTTATCGATCCAAAGAACAAGGTCAAAGACCAAAAGTTATCGTTGACTTTGGCCTCCCTTCCCACCCAGCTCCTCCCGTGTCAACCTTGGTTACGGTCTAATCAAACCTAGAACCTTCGGCTCCCAAGACCTTCAAGCTGAGAGAAATGTTGTTTCTTGGTAAGAATGAACTGACTTTGTAGTTTATCGGTAAGAATGAGGCGAGACTGTCTTAGCGGTGTCAAGGACATAGTACATCAAGCAAAAGCACAACACACTTGTGAGTGAAACGGCGCTGACGGACTCGAGTCGGAACACTATATATCTACTTGATTTTTTGGAATAAAAATGAGTGTGACAGTTTGGCAGTTGTGGGGTTTGTGGTGAAAAGAATATAGATTTCCGAACAAAATTTTATTTGATATAGGTTTGAAATGCTTCTTCAAAGGTTTTTGCACCTGATTGGCAGTGATATCCTAGACACAAGTTTTGTAGACAAGATTCCAATTGACCTGGATCTTGTACGTCTAATGAATTGTAGACTACACACCTTGAATTTGTTGTCGAGTTGTTTGGCAAGACGTCCGACAAAAGTTTGCAACTTCCTGAATTATTGGCACAGTACCTAAATGAATTACGAATGTTTGCTAAACAACTGGTAGAAAGCTTCATGCCGCTCAAGATCGCATCCAGTTGGGCGTCCGTATTGCCGATATTGCACGGCGACCCGTCATGACAGACGTAGATTTTGTCTTCCTTAACATCGTTCTGCACTGCTTTACAGAAATTAGAACCGAAATTAATTTGTATAAAGTTTCCTGCACATTGCAAAGGAAGAGGACTCTTTTTTGATTCGGCCGTACACCCGACACATCCGACAGACTCGCAGGGGTTGTCCCCACAAGATATTTTCCACCAGTCAGTCTTTGAACATGACTGTTGGTCTGGAAAACGGCACATACACTGGTTGTTCTTACAAATGGAGCCAGTATGTGTTCCTTCGGCGTTTGTCGGGTCAAGACATTGGCGTAGCAGGGGAGAGGAAGAAGAAATATCGTTGCTGCAAGACACACAGCTGGGATAGGTTTTTCCGTCCCACGAAGACTCGGGCATGGACGGGTTTAGACAGGCACAGCCGGGTTCGGTTGGAAGACATTGGCCAAACGGACTGGTTTTTCCCTTACCGTCTTTTGAGAGGGCCCCGTATGCACAGCAATTGGCTACATCCCAAGGGGATGCCTTGGGTGTCATCTTAGAGGTACAGCCCTCGACGTTACTCCCATTTGGACAACCCACTAGTGTCTTGATCACCGGTACGGGACTACCCAGGCAGGCGGCAGGATCGGGGTCTATTGTGCCGCATGAGGAGTTCTTGACATCTGTTGGCGGTTGCCAGCACCACCCCGAGTCGGGCACAGGCAGTTTCTTTTCGCTGCAGTAGCTCGGTGAGTTGGTCCATGATGGATCGGGGGGTAGCCCTAAAACGTAGTTACACCAGTTGACAGTGTTTCCATCAACCGTTGTCGTTTCCTTTTTCCACCAAACATTGGACGGACAGTTTTTACACCCATCGTGCGGATTGGTTGCGGCACCTGTAAGATCTGGCGGCAATTCGGATTGAACCATGAGACATGTTCCTCCTGTGGACGAACAGTAGTAGTAAGGGAGAGTAGAACTTGACGGGAGTGTGCAGGTCGGCGGTGGTTTTCCCACAGGTGTGCACGAGCGCAAAGGCACACAAGCCTTTGCATAGCTTCGGAGCTCAACCTTTTGACCGTTGCAACAATTCAGTTCGACACAGTCGGTTTGATTGGCAACACAGCAGTCGCCAGAATTGTGACTACAGTAGGTGACGGGTGACCCATGTGGTCCGCATTTTTGTAACTGATTCTTTTTTCGGGCAAGACACTCGGCATTGCTTTGCCCGGAGTGTGTACATGCATTGGCGGCTGACAGAGGCACGTTATCTACTCCAGTCGTTGAGGTTGAACACTTTCCCGTGTAACCTGTTTCTGAGGACCACACACAAGACCCAAGAATCGTGCTCGTACAATGTGCATCACAGTCGGTTTTCCGCACATAGGCTCCTGGCTCGTTAGCATTGATCATTACACAACAGGAATCTCGGTTGTTAGCACAGGTTGTCTGCGGATCAGGAGGACACTTCCACCATATTTGTTGGGACGGTGGTGGCGGATGAGCAGCCTGCACCTCCAAGGTGACAAGCATTGTAATAAATGTCAGTAGAAAAACGAGAATAAAACATCCGCCCACCAATCCGTGAATAGCGGAGGGTTTCATTTAGTTTATCTTAATAAAAATGTCAGTTAGTGTAGGGTGCAAGACCGAAGAAGACGCCATGTGTGTCCAAGTCTACAATGTGTCGGGCGTTTCTATTGGATTCCAGAACAATGTTACAAAGAAAGTGTCTCCCGCGAAGCTTCCTTCTGGACAAGTCACACCCGTCACTCTAAGTGACCAAGTCAAGCCAGGCTCATTTGCTATTATCAATTTTTCTACAAAAGAAGTGCTTGTCAAGTCTTTTCCCACAGAAAACGAAGGGAAAATTGTAGTCACCTCAAAAGGATTTGTTCGACCAGTCTTGAAACGCCAAAAAATATTTACCTATTGGATTCCTATCATCGGGTTTCTGATTGTGGCAGTCCTTGCCTTTGCCTTTATCAAACCGGTTCAAACCTACTACTTGCAGCAGGCTTGTGAGAGCGAAAATTTAGATGCCCAGGAATGTGAAAATGAACTGAGAGTGAATGCAATCAATGTGAAAAAGCCGACGCTGCTCTATGTTATAGGAGGAATTTCTCTATTTATAAGCCTACTGCTGCTGGGATTTTGGCTCTATGCTGAGGGGCCGTGGGGCTATGCTTCTTATGGGGCATGTAAAAAACGGACGGGGTACACGACACTTTGGAAATGGGTGCAGCCGCGCAGTGGGTTAAGAAAGTTTTTGTGTACTGTCTTTGGTTCGTGCGAATGCGCAGCAGACGAGATGAATCTAGACTGCTTGGTCCACTCTCTCGGGAATGATGGTATCTTTTCTTGGAAGGAAGAAGAAGCAGCAAAATCAAAATCCTCAAGTGATGTCTGTTTTTGCTGTTCCAAAAACGATAACTTGTGTTTTAACGTTGTTGACAACAAAACATGTAGCAAACAATAAATGGATCATTGGGGTGTCTCACAAGCTCAAGAGACTAAAGAGCCAGCTCTTGTGGAAATATCCACAAGGTGCAACACTAACGAAGATTGTCCACTTACAATGATGTGTGCAGGCAAGTCCTGCGTGTGCCCATACTCCCTGGTGTGGTCCCCCACCGCAGATCAATGTGTTCCCAAGCCTTGTGCCCCCGATTTTATGGCGGGGTACTGCCCCACGGGACAGGTGTGTTACGGAACCTGTAAATCTATTGGGTGTCCACGTCTGTCTTTGGAGGGGTGCTCCACCTGCCCGCGGTGTTCCCCAGGGGAACCCGCCGGGTTTTGCCCGCCGGAAATCCTGAATCCCGTCTACGACGGTGAAGATGTTGGTGTGACGTTTAGTTGCCACGAAGGGGTTTGTGTTCCTCTTAACTGTGAAAAGATCAACGCGGGGGTACACGCCGCTGCACGCACCACGAATTGGGATGTTTGTGAACATTACAATTTTGGCCAGTGTGTGGATAATAAGTGCAGCCAGGCACCTCCTATGGGTGCAGAAGTGGCGGCCGGATCATCGTGTTCGACTACCATAGAGGCTGGTGACAGCGCGGAACTGGTGGCTGCACCGAACAAGGTGGTGCTCCCCAATTCTTGTGGCCCGGCTAAACCTGGAGCTACCTGTCCGCCTGGTCTGCAATGCCAAGACTCGAACTGCGTTGGTCTTCGATGCTCGGAAAGTGAGCCCAACGGCTACTGTGCGCCACCCTACCAGTGTTTTGACGGCACCAAGTTTGGCGTTCCCGGTGGAGTTTGTTTGAGTGTTCCTGGTGGAGTTTGCGCCTACCTTGCCTCACAAGATCCAACAAAGTATCCCTCTTTTGTTAATTGCCTGAACAAACCAGCTACCCACGAGTGTGCAGCCAACCCGTTGCCGGGTGGGAATCCTTACGTCTGTCGATGCAAGCGTGAATCGGGCGAGTTTTGTATGGATGACTGTGGAAATGTCAGTCCTTGTCCCTCTGGCTGGCATTGCCCAGGTCCCAACTCGGCATGCGTACCAAACACTTCATCATCTTGTGCAGGAAAAACTTGCCCCAATGGGTTGACGTGTGAAGCAGGGAATTGTGTTTGTCGATTACCAGGCTGTGCAGGCACACCTGCAGACCTTCTGACATCCATCCTGTTACCGACAACCTGTCCAGAGTACATCCAGGGTGGTGTTAACGACCTTTCCACCTGTTTTGTAAATCAACTTCAAAAGGATGTCACGGTCCCCAACCTCACGGGGGTGGACCAGCAGGGCAAGGTGGGCACACACGCCAAGGGGTCGGCCTTTATGACGGGTTTGGATGCCGGGGCGATGCTGGCTTTTGACGCGAACGCCGTCTCCAATCAGCCCTCCTCTGATTTTTTGACACAGTCATACGAGGGTCAGCCCAAGGCCACCAACCTCCAAGGGCTGTTTGCCGACGATCACAATGTAGGCACGATTTCACCCCAGCAGTGCAACCCCATGCCAGACTCTCCAACCTCTGCGTGCTACGGCGGCGGAATTCCGTGTGAGCCTGGAACAACCCCCATCCGTCTCTCTCCTTGGATTTCCACCAAAGGTATGAAAACTACCGACAAGGGAAAACCCTACCCCAAACCCTATTTTTCAGTGTGGGCCTGCCAGAAATCATATGGCCAGTGTCCTCCCTATTTCCACCCTGAACTCGTTTACTGGAAGGACCAATGGGTCTACGGGTGCATGCGCAACCCGTTGCCTACGCGGCAAGTGTGTCACCAGGAGAGAACTGTGGGGTTTGACTCTGGGTGTGGTCAAACAGATACATGTGACTGGTCCAAAACTCTCAGTGATTCGGGTTATGGCATGGCAGAATGTACACATCATAACGGCCTATGCCGCTACACAAATGACTACAACATCAGTGATAGCTTGACCGGAACAAAAATGCCACCAGGGTTGTTCTATTACAAAACGATGAAAAACGGAGTCAGTACCCTGGGCTACACCTCAGACCCTGCAGGGACCACTTACCCGTTTACCGGTTATCAAATGAGTTGCGGTGACGGGACACAAAATTCTTACCGTACAGATTGTCCAAATCCATTTTGGACAGCAACATTGCCCGAATAAATTTATTGTCGTCTAACCCAGGTAGAAAAAGTTACCTGATTCTCGATCATTTGTACATTCTGTGTTTCCTCCCTTGGAAACACATACAGGAGGAGGATTGTTTGAACAAACAATTGAACGTGGAGAAACACCACAGCATAGTCCACCATAGAAAAATTCAGTCATTGTGTCATCTTGACACGTCTCATCCAGACACTGTTTGTAGTAAGGAGTTAGGGTGGGACCCAAAGACGTGCCGTGAGCAGGGTTTCCAGCCGCAGTCTTGGAAAAATAATAGGAGCCTTTAGATATGGTGTGAGCCTTGGCAGAGGCATTGTCCTTGGCGTGGATACCTCTCCACACAATATCACCGCTGTGGGTTTGAGCTGGGGCAGGAATAACGGGGTAGTTAGCCTGAGTTGTCAGGGAAATGTCCCACATGTCCTCTGCGGCAGAAGGATTTATCTGAGCAACTGTCGTGTTGGCAAAACAAGTTTGCATACTTGATGTCAACGACACAGCGTCAAAGGGTGGTTTACGGGCAAATGCGCCGCGGAAGTAGGCATAGCCTGGAATATCGGCCTGGCAGACTGACCCGATACAAGACGAACCCTTGGGACAAGAAGACTGGGTACACGAGCACCGCCCAGCCACACAGTTGGACTCGCATTGGCTATCGTCAGTGCAGTTTTGTGGGGAAGTGCAGGCAAAGTTCACTTGCCCCTTTCCTCGAGGAAAGGAACCGACACTGAGGGTGGTGGAGGCCCCGTCTCGAGATTCGTCGGACAAAACATACTGACAGGCCCCCACCTGGGTGGCGACCGTGTTTAACGGGCACATGGGCTCGTCGATTGTGCCACAGGTTCGTTCTCGGACAGATCGCAACGCAGCTTCACAACAATCCTTAAAGTCTTGACCCTGGCAGTGGTAGTCCACGTCGTCGTCGTCGTTTGAGAAGGTAATTGTAATGGGGTGAGCTCCGTCATCTGTGGAGTAGGGAGTGCGGCGGTAGTAGTGCTGGAAAGGTATCAAGGTTGGAAGATTGGTTGTGGGCGAGTAGCTGCACGAATAGACGTCCGGATCATAGCAAATTCCTTTACCCTCCGAGGTTGGATTGGTTAGACAGCAGCCAGCATTTAAACCAAAACCTACATCTGTACAGTCCGAAGGCTTGGTGCAGTTTTGGACAGGCGGCATAGGGGGTTCGGGGCATCCCCCGGTCCCTGACCCGAGAAAGCTGGCTGTTGCATGTCCCGGGGGTGGAACTGTGATGGGGTCGAGACGAGGCTGGCGGTGAGGTGTATCAAAGAAATAGAGAGACGGCGGGGTTGATCCCTCGGGCAAATGAGGCGGAGGCTCAAAGTGGGCAACATTGGGAACCGAGTCATTCACAAAGGTTACACACTCGTCCGACACACAGCCTCGAGCAGGTGTTTTTGATCTCAAGAGTGGGTTCCCCGTGAAAAAATCGCAAAAGGGAGACACGGGATCATAGGTGAGATCGAGGGCTGAGGGGTCGGTTGTTCCATCTGGAGCCGTTGTGCGTGGCGTTTGCTCAGTGAGGACAACCAAGGCCCCCGTGGCAGACGTCGGCGATGGTAGATAGACCGGAATGGTAGGGTAAGTCGACGTGATGCTCAGGGTGTCGCCGCCATTGAGGGTAAAGAGTGGTCTTGTCGCTCCAGCACCAGATACCATGTAGAGCAGGGAGTGGTTGCGTTGGATTGCCGCCATTGGATTGGTCGACGTAAAGACGTCCTTGCCATTCACCGTCACCACCATGAATAGAGAATACTGGCCCTGTGCCTTCTCTAAGTAGGTTTCGTCCACATAGACACCCAAATAGCTCACTTTGTGCGACGTTACCTCAGCCGCCGAGCCTCCGGGAATGACAGCAGATACAGAAGTGAGTTCGCCAGAAGGAGCCGTGAAACTTGCAGAATTGCAACCACCCTGAGGACAATGGTTCACCAGGCTTGCAGGGAGCATGCCGCCCAACATGTGCATAGGAACATTCCCGCCTGTGCTTCCATCAGAGGGTGGGTGGACCAGAAGGTAGAGCTGAACTCCGTTGCTTTCCAGGTCAACGAACTGAGTTTGGACGGATGTGTAAGACGTCGGGTTTCCACCCAAATCCGTTACAAGAAACGGGACAAAGGCGTAGGAAAACCCTGGATTTCCTGGGATGGGTTCCCATGTCACTCCGTAAGCCACAAGTCGTGCAGTCGAAGACAGGTTAAAAATCAAGTAGGGGACTTTTGAGACATTGGGTGTGTCCACCGCGAGGCCCAGGTTCAAGTTGGTAATGGTGGACCCGCCAGGCAAGGTGTACGATCCTCGCATAAGTTGCAGCTTGGAGGTATAACTTGAAGACGAAACAACCCGGCCTTCATGACATGGCATCTGAGGAGAAACGTCCAGAGTAAACGATGTGGCCATTTGTTTCTATGTAGGATTTTTTATTCTAGAGGTTACACCTAATTGCACATCCTTGCAATTTCTTATCAAAAAAATAAAACAATGGTTACCTTGATAATTATTTTGGGAGTCATCCTCTTGGTTCTTGGTCTCGTGGTTTTCATCCTTACTCTGTGTACGGCAAAGAAAGGAGGCGATTGTCGCCTCCATCGCCGTCACCACCACAAAACGTACAAGGCCGGCCTCGCCCTAGGAGCCATCCGCAACTCTACAAATCCAGCCTACGTGGATGTATGCAACTCGGAGAATCTGGTGGTCAAAAGCCTTGGAGACTTCCAGGCCTACACCCCTTTTTCTCTTCTGTGGGCGCCCATGGAAAACACGGCCGAGTCCTACCGCCTCGTTTCGGTAGGCCTTCAACGGTTGGATGCACTCAACGGGGCTCCCGTGGCGGTCATGGCCGTCCACGACTATGATGGGTCGATTGTCAACCCGAGCACCCGCCCTGACTCTCATGCCAACCAAGTTGCCAATTCCGCCTTTAAGCAGTGTGTTTCCTTCTGCCCTGCCGGCTACACCGAAAAAGACATTGACGGTGAGTTCAAGTGTGTGTCAGACACGGGAGGATCGACGGTACCTCCCAGTCCTCCCAAGAATTGTGCGACGAGTTATATGAACATCAAGCAAATCTTTTGGAATCCCGTATTGAATGGCAGCGGAAAACCAATCGGGTTTATAGGCGTTGGTCCTCGGCAGCCTGATTCCATGACCTCCACTTTACCGCGTACCAATCGTAAAACTCCTTACGAGACGTCTTGCTCCGACACGGCAGGAAATTATTTTGGTGGCAATCAAAACTCGGCACCGTGGGTGTTTGGTGTCTTGCATGGAATTGAAGACACAACCAGTGAGATTTCCGTCTATGGCCAAGTTTTGAATGGTGCTCAGCTTATGGTGGCGTATCCTGGAGAAGAGGATTGGCTTGCACCGTCAACTGTTTGGGGAAAAGGTCTTGACGTGTCCACCATGGGATGGGGCCTCGTCTCTGCCGGTGTGGATGTTCCCCAGGGTTCGGGTCCGGTCACTTTTTCCAACCAGGGAAGTCTCCGCATGGACGGCTACTTTCTTCAAGCCGACTCAAAAGACCCTTTTGCTCCCAAAGAATTGGTAGGAAAAACCCTGTGGTCCCAAGGCACCGGTACTCAATTTGGCCAAGGTACGGTAGTCGACATGCGCCTTGAAAATGGGCGCATTTGGGTCTTCTTCCGCGCCACAAACCTTGACACCCATGTCATCCGTTTTGTCTTGACCTCCACTTCTGGAATAGCAGGTCTTGATGCCACCACAACCATGGCCCTTGACAGGAGTTTTGGAGGAGGTAATGGCTTTCTCACTCTTGTAGCCAAACACTACGTTGACATGATGGTTCAGTACCTCCCTGTTCCCTATGTCATAGAATATAGTGACGTTTCTGCTTGGACGCCCGGCGGTGCTGACCAGAAGAATGTGCTTAACCGGGTATGTGTCATTGGGTCTCTGGACAGCTCAAACACCTTTCAGCTTTGGGGATGCCCGTGGAACGCAACCGCCCTTGAAAACCTTCAGACTTTAGCACTTCCTATCCAAAAGTGTAACACCGAATCGTCCTCTATACCTATCGGTTTAGCTTACTCAAGTTTTGCTTATTATAACACTGATTCGTACGGCACAATTCCATGTATCGATCAACAGAAAATTGCTCCGCAAGGAACGTTGGCCGCGACTCGTGCCTATTGTGACACTGGAGGAAAAGTCTACGGATTTAACTGGGTCAGACCACTATTTGCATCCAAAGATCAGGTCTACTATTGTCAACTTTCTCCTGGTGCCCCGACGAATTCTGTATCCAACCCCATTGAAACCTTTGGAGTTTCAGATTCCAACCTTTCCATCTTGTCCCTGGCAGCGACGCCTCCATTTTGGATGGCCCCTCTGGGTTATGGCCCTTTATATGCCCAACGACTGGCTGCCTCCCGAGGGCAGGGCTATTCTTCTTATATTGACAATGTATATACTGAAAATACGAAGTTACGTCCTTTCTTTCCTTATGTGCGTTCATCTGCACAAGCAGGATGGGGCTACGTCGTGGTCGGCTCACAAAGTGATGGCTTGTCCCAATCCTCGGTGAAAGCTTTAAGTGGAGATTATATGAATCCTCCAGACAATGCGCCAGACACAGCTCTTCGTTCTCTTGGTGGTGTGGCCTCTCCCTCCTCACTTCCTCGTTTCGGAAGCCTTAATTGGCAAGCCTTGGGTTACCAAACAAAAACGGTCCCCACCTACCTGGCTGCGCTCTACCCACACCTCCAAAGCCGGGTGAATGACTCCTTGGCTGGGCACTACTTGCCTTCTCTTGATATTTTTTATGCCTAAATTCCCCACAAAATCCTACCGCCTCGTTTCGGCAGGCCTTCAAAAATGCCTACTTTCTTCAAGTGAATGCCAAGGGGACGCCTTTAGTCAAAATGGAATGATTACATCTGTCTACAATTTTCGTCAAAGAAAAATCTGAATGATAGGGTCAAGACTCTAACGACACAAGAAAAACCTAACCAACTAATAAAACCCTCAATGGCTTACAATCAAAACATCTCTTATGACCCCCAAACCACTGCCCTTTGGGACGTGGCTATGGGATTTGGCATGATGAACGGCACTCGCACATCGGTTCAACAAACTGGCATAGTGAACGGGATTCCAACGGGCTACACAGTTTCCCTCACATCCAGGTCCGGGTTTAATCCAATGGGAAGTGACGCGACCGTGTCCGTAACAGGATCTGGAGGACAGGCGTCCTACAGTTGTCAGGGCTACGGCTGTATGCAACTGACCTACGGAACACCTCCAGGCGGGTGTTCTCAGTACGGCAAAAACTGCCTTAATGGGGGCACCTGTATCTATGGCCGGTACCCCAATGCCTCCAACTCGGGCCACCAATGCGTTTGTGCACCTGGTTACTCGGGAAACCGCTGTTCGGTGAAGGAATGTGATCCTCCATGCAAAAATGGAACTTGTTATGGTGGGGTGTGTCACTGTTTCCAGGGCTACACTGGACCAGATTGTTCGGGGATTCTATGCAGGGTTTCCTGCAAGAATGGAGGAACATGTGACACTACAAGCGGCAAATGTCAATGTGCTGCAGGCTACACCGGTGCTGACTGCTCGGTTGTCGAAACCCATCTTGGTTGTGTTCCCCCCTGTGTCCACGGAGCCTGTGACGGGACCAAGTGCGTTTGTGACAGCGATTACACCGGTGCTGACTGCTCGGTTGTCCAAACCCACCCTGGATGTGTCCCTCCCTGTGTCCACGGAACCTGTGATGGGACCAAGTGCGTTTGTGACCCGGGCTATGTAGGAAACGATTGCTCTACCCCAATCATGCATGCATGTTCACCTCCTTGTGTCCACGGAACATGTTCTTCAGATGGCACCTGTAAATGTGACAGCGGTTACACCGGGGCTGACTGCTCGGTTGTCCAAACCCATCTTGGCTGTGTCCCTCCATGTGTCCATGGAACCTGTGACGGAAACAAGTGCGTTTGTGACTCGGGTTATGTGGGAAGCGATTGCTCTACCCCAATTATGCACGGATGTTCACCCCCTTGTGTCCACGGAACCTGCTCTTCAGATGGCACATGTAAATGTGACGCTGGCTACACCGGAGCCGATTGTTCGGTTGTCCAAACCCGTCTTGGATGTGTCCCTCCCTGTGTCCACGGAACCTGTGACGGGAACAAGTGTGTTTGTGACTCTGACTACACTGGCGCCGATTGTTCAGTGGAAATCACGAACCTCGAGCCCATGTGCAACCCTCCGTGCAAAAACGGTGGAACCTGTGACCACACTACTGGCACATGCCATTGTCCGCCTGGGACGTCCGGACCCGACTGCTCAACTACCAAGGCTGTTTGTCCTCCTAATGGTTCATATGAAGGCGCACCCTGCAAATCAACTGCAGATTGCTTGACCTATGCCCAGCATTCCAATGGCTGTGTAGCGACCAACAACTTGTACTGTAAAACCTACAAGAATCCTCCCGTTTGCCAATTTGATCTCTTGACATCTTGGGACAAGTGCGCATGCGATCCGAATCCTAAACCTCCCGCACCGACACCCCAACATTCGGCCTCGTCTGCCTTTATGCAGGCTGTCCACCAAGCTGAAAAACACGACCGGTCACTCCTGACCCATCAGGGACATCATAACCGCCACCATCATCACTCCCGCCACAGCGCTTATCATTCATCTGATATCAATTCGGCTTTGGGTTTGTAATTTCGGATTTGTGGTCACTAGAGACTTGTGCAATCAAACTGATCCCTTGACCAAATTGAAAGTTAACAAATATATGTATTTTGTACTGTTTTTGATCTGCAAGATTTTCCCAAGAATCAGTTTGGGTGAACACACCTCTGGTTTCGCAAATATTCTTGGTGGATTTTTAGTCCAAGAAATTTTATTCAAATTCATGTATAATCTCCTGCCAAGGAAATCTGTCGCCCCCGAACCTTGGTCCTCGAGAAAAATAAATGTCGAGTAAAAGCAAAGTATGGCTCATCTTGGTTCACCTCACTCCCCGACCACTTCGCCTGCCGCACCCCCGACACCGGCCCCCGTTCAGTCCTTGGTCCATCTTAGCCGTGAGTCTCAGGAAGCAGGGTATGGATCTATCATGACGGGCACTCAGTTTATGATGAAGGAGAGGCACCAGCCGATTGCCATCTTCATTGGCATCATCATCCTTGTAGTTTTGATGATTGCACTCTACTTTTTCACCAAGTGGCGCTTTGGCAAGATTGTTGACGAAAATGTACCGAAGGACGCACAGACCGTCGATCCCAATTCGGCCAACTCCTCCCTCAAGTCCGCCTTGTCGGGCATGGACGGTCTCCAAATGGCTCTCCTTGCCGGCGCCGCTGCCGTTGCGATTGGCTGCGCCTACGCCTACCTCTTGGCCCAGAAGCGTTCGGAGCTCGAGAAGGGCTTTGGCCTCCACGTCCAATTGACCAAGCAGGCCCAGCAACCCACCGGTATTACCCATGAAAAGGTCGGTGTCTATGGCGGCATGTAAGTCAAGCTATGAAAAGCGTTTATCTCCCAGGCATCCTTTGCTCCCCTCTTTGAATAAAAATGGATTCCCGCTCTTTTGAAAATTCCTCCAAGGGCGAAATTACCACAGACATGAATGCAAGATTCCTTCTTGAAATTGATGACGACATTCTCATGGATGGAGGTGTCGAAGAAAGTAAGTCGGTACCACCAACCAGTGAAACCCCTGACACCAAGGTCATTGACTACAAGGCCATGCGTGCCGAAGCGCGGCGGCGCCGCTACCCAGATTATTTCAAGGGAAGGTCAGATCCGTCTGAAGAGCCCGCCGAGGCGCGCACCGAAGGCCCCTTTATACCCCAACGCATTGCGGCCAAGCCCGAGGTGGACACGCGCAAGGCACGCCTCACCTTGGCCATGGACCCTGACACTAAAAAAATTCAAGACGTTCTGGCTGCTGACAATGGAAAAGCATTTGCGGGCTTCTTGAAGAATCCTACCATGGCACGTAAGGCCATCCAGCGTCTCTTGCGTATGAAGTTGCCGTCCTTCCACCAGGTGCGCCTCTTGGCCATGTGGCACCTTCTTCGTCAAAGCCATGCAGCCAATGTAAACGTTGCTCCCAAGGACCGTGCGGCCGTCGCTGACTACTTGGCCGAGGTTCACCAGGTTTTGGATTCGTCTTTTGTGGAGACGCGCAAGCGTCTCATGGTGACCCTTGACGAACCTTCTTGGTTGTGGTTGGATTTTTTTAAACGTTTGTGGACGCCCGAGATGGGACCTGAACTCAAGGCACGTGTGGGAAGTCTCGGCCCCCATGCCGTTCAACGGGTAATCACACCCCTCATCCAAGCCTATCATTTGGAAAACAAGCCCTACCGCCACTTTGCCGGATCGTCACGCTCAGCCTTTCCGGGGGCGTCACGGGGAGGCCATGCAGAAGTTGAGATTCCTTCACTCTGGTACCGATCCCTCTTTTATCCCTTGCTCGGGGGTGAACCACGGGGTCTCTTTGATGACACTCCAATGTCTTTTAAGGAAACTCTGTCTACTATGATGTCTTAAAATAAAATGGATAAAGGTTTGCACGGTACACCCTTTTGTTGGCCCTATGCTTCAAAGGGCCTTTCCTCAAGAGGACTTGAGGAAAAAATGGTTTGGAGCGACTACTTGACATCAATTTCTCCTTGCAAAGATGGCCTGGAGCATTTTGTCTACGTGTTTCAAAACGAACACAAGGACGTTGACACGGTATGGTCAGGCTATGCGATAGGGAATTCCCTCTTTGGTGGATCTCTTGTCATCCTGGAGGAGGGTGAAGCCATCAAGATTCCGATGAGCCGCATACGTAAACCCTCCCTGTCCCGTCAATCATTCCACCAACGCCATCTTTACAATGACATTTGTGCACGTAACTTGGAATTGTCCGAGACACTTCCCACTCTCCTGGCTAATCCTCCCAAAGGAGCAACCTATTTGGTGGTCAAGGTTGCCATCCGCCACTTGCGGAGGGTGTCCACTCGCCACGAACGCACCTACTTTCGCCAAGGTCATGCAAATATGTTGGTCTTTCACTTGGGCACCCGCCACATTTTTCATTTAGAACCCTTGGACCATGTCAAATCACAAGATGTTTTATTAACCATTGAACGATGGCTTGGAACTACCATTTTGAAGAAGCTTCCCAAAGACCATACCTGGGTTCTTGCCTCCAACCTTGATTTTTCTCGAAGCTTTCGTGTCTTTCCTCAACACACCCACTCCACCCTTTGCCGCCTTTGGTCTTGGGTCATGGCACTGACACTTATCCACAATAACGTCAAGTCGTCAGCTTCCTTGGTGTCGGTTCTTCAAGTGTTTTCACACCATTCCCATGTCATTCTCAAACTCATTATGTTTTTTCACATCTTGACCTTTCCTCCACGAACCTGCTTGGCTGCCTGTGAAGGCAGAAACTGCTTGGGAAAAGAACGACGCCCACTCATGCGTGCCAATCTTACTTTGCTTCCCTTGCTTTGTCCTAAGATTCCAGTGGCCCATCGCCAGACCCACTACCTGAAACTCCTGCGTGCTCTTGAAGCAGACACTCCGTCATCGTCTGTCTTGCGCGGGATTGTCGAGCGGTCATAAATAAAAAAAAGAGTTGCCTTTTCCCCGAAAAAAGGGGTTGGATTTATTTAAAACACTGGAGTTCCCTCGTATTGAGTGTCTGATTGCATTGATAAAAACTGGGGCATCGGAATGTCTCCCGTCTGACCACCACCCATAGATCCCGGAGGGCCATCCATAGATCCCGGAGGGCCACCAGGACGACCACCTCCCATCATGGCGTCATAGTGAGAAGCACCTTGTTGCTGCTGGCGTGCACGTTTTGATCCAGGAGGGGGCATGTTAAACCCTGGTTGATTTTTCATATTCTGGCCAGGTGGTCCCATGCCATGAGGATGACCGTGCGGGTGACTTTGGCCCATCGGTGGACTGCCCATTGAACCTCCTCCCATCACGGCACCAAAGGACGGCATGTAGGACCCGTCAGTCATGGTACCTTGAGAAGGGCCTGGGGGCGCGTGACCCATAGATCCCGCAGGGCCACCCATAGATCCCGCAGGGCCACCCATAGATCCCGCAGGGCCACCCATAGATCCCGCATGGCCACCCATAGATCCCGCAGGGCCACCCATAGATCCCGCAGGGCCACCCATAGATCCCGCAGGGCCACCCATAGATCCCGCAGGGCCCATCACACCAGGTCCCATCTGCATAGGCATTGACGGGGGACGCGCCGGAGCCGGTGGCATCATGGGAGGGCTGGCGCTGGCCATTGGTCTTGGCATCGGTTGGCCCATACCTCCAGGGTGTGCCCCAGCAGGTGGAGGGTACATCTCAAAACCAGACCCCATGAGAGAGGAGCCGCGGTCATTGAAACCAAAGCCATCAGCTGGAGGAAGATCGCCGGGACCTGTCGGAGCTCCCATAGAAGGTCCAGACATGCCACCCATAGGAGGGCCACCTAGACCACCTGCCGCCACCATGGGTGGCCCTTGGCCCATTGGACCTCCTTGGGCCATCTGGGCCCGCTGGACCATTTCGGCATACTTTGGATTTTTCAACATGTCTTGTTGCATCGACTCATGCATTGCCTTTTCATGGGCACGCCGCTGGGCTTGTTGTTGAACAAAAGCTTGATGAATTTGGCGGCCTTCCTGGGCCAAAACCGTTGCCGCGTATTGGTAAATGGATTTCTCTACTTCTTCATCCGAGGTGGTTGGGTCACGTGCCCTCGTCACGAGTTCGTGAATCATCTTTACGACTTACGAAATAAAAGGAACATCGTGATTTGAGAAGGTTTGGACTTTTCAACTTACAATTTAAGGAAATTCATCTGTTTGATTTCAAAAATGCAACTAACCCTCTCGAAATAAATGACTGAAAAACTTTCAGACTGGCGCCATGCCTTGTGTTTTCGGGCGAATCGCCCCATGGACAAGGAAGCTGCACATAGCTTTCAAATTACCTATTCTTCCAAGGAGGAAGCCATTTTTTATTTGATTGATGACGAAGGAAAGGGTGATGAAATCGCCGTTGAAGCCCCCTTCCTCACCATTGAACCGCTGGGCGTGTTTAATTTTCTGAGGCGGGTAGGGCCATCCAAGACCCATGGAAGTACCATTCCGTGGCTTCGATGTGTGGCCTTTGTAATTAAAAATTATGGCAAATCCTCATCATCAAAAGACGAGACGACCTACCGTCTTGTTGCAATGGACATTTGGCTGAATGTGGTGCCTCTCGAAGCCGACCACTCCTCGATCTACATGGTTCCGGGGTTGTGCCGGTTCATCATGGCGGTGAAGGAGGCAGCGGGTCTCTTGGAGCATGTCCCGTCGCGCCGCAATCCTCTTGCCCGACTTCCACGCCGACTTAACGACTCACGGCTGACCCTTGAAGATAAACTTCAAGTGCGCTTGGAAGCTCATGGTGAAGAGGCAATTACCATCTTGGCCTTACCCGGCCTCCGTCTTCCGCTAGAAACCCCCTCGGCTGACCAAGTTATCTACGTGGACACTCTTCACGGTTCATGGGAATGTCAACCCGTTGTTGATGTGTCTACCTCTTGGACCGTTGTGGGATGTTTGGCGCGGGTCCCGGTCCTCTACTATGCCTATTACCATTCCATGACTGCTCTCAAGGGAAGAGGAAGTGATGGGACCTCCAAGGGCCCGCGACTCGTTGTGTCTTCTCACCTCCACAAGTGGGAGGCAGAGGCTCCAGAGGGTATGATTCTTGTGCGAGGATGGGAGGACATGGTTCACTTGACAACGAGCAACTTGAATGAGTCGTCTGTGACGGTTGTAATTGACGCTGGATTTTATGCGTCGGATGGTTACGATGATTTTGTTGTGAACCTCACGGGCATGATGCTGGAGGAACCCCTGGCCATTCTGTACTCGATGGGACGTCGAAGTGCCCTTCACGACTATGCAGCGAGGCATGCGGGTAGCCTCGTGACACGACAAAACATTTCAGCGGTTCATCTTGTAGACGCTCGGCGTGCATGGGACACGTCGGCTTCCTTGGGATCCCTTGGTGGCGTTCCCTTGGAGTTTATTTCTTGGGATGTTGTGGCCTGGGAAGACATTCGCGGCATTCCTCTCCACTACTACCGAAGACTCTCTGGAATGATGACAAACTTTCACCTAGGCTTCACCCCGTGGGAACCCACAACAGAATCGCCCGAAATGCTTTTCATGCGACACCTTTGCATCCGTCCATCCCAAACCTTTCCCTACGTCGCCTCACAAACCCCAAATGCCACGGAACTCCTCCACGCCTGTTTCTCTCCAATGGACATCACGTGGTCGCCCAGACGCGTCTCGAACATTGAAAACAAACTGGTTACCCTGAACCCTTATGAAACCTATGTTGTTGCGCGTGGAGGACAGGAGCTTGGCGACATGAGCCAAGAAGAATTGGCCTCTGTTGTGACGGTAGCCACTCAAAACGTGCGATCAAATCCAATGGCTCATTTCACCTTGTGTTCCCCTGACAACTTGCCTAGTCTTATTGAAGAATTTTACAACCAAGAGATTCGAGCGACAAGGGCACGTCTCGACACCAAGCAGAAACGCTATGACTCTAACCTGGAAACCTTGGAAAAGTTTGAAGCCCTTCCTCCAGCTCCTACAGAGGAGCGTGTCCCACGTAGAATTCCACCCCCGCCTCCTCCCCGCCCTTCCTCTTCACCCGCCCTCAACCGTTTGGCTGCTTCATCTATTAGTAGAACCACAAGCCGGACGAATTTGCCGACTCAAGGAGGAATGTCAAGTCAAGGAGAAGGACCGGGGGGTGTTGGCCATTCCGAGCCAAACCCTCTGGATGCATTGCGTGCCCTTGGAGAGCGCCTCATGATGATGAGGGATAGCGGTGAAGAGACAAGTGTCGTCACGAGGCAGCCGCCTGCCACCCCCACTCTTGGGACAAGCTCTTCAGTGTCTTCGGTGACAACTGCATCACAGGTTCCAGATATGGCAACGTCCACAGCTCTTTTACGAGATTTGGGAATTGGAGAAGGAAGCCAAGGATGGGGGAACATTATACCTGGCGAGAATATTTCTGCTCTTATTTGGTCGGCCATTCGTCAACAAGGTCTTGATGGGGCGGGACCGGGAACTTCACAGTTTGTGAGTGGATCCATTGCTCTTCCAGCCTCTTCTCTTATTATGGACCAAGCCACAGGAGAAGTGGACATTTCATTGGAATTTACAGGGGAACCCCGGATGATTGATTTGGGAGAAGATTCCCTCGATGTGGACGCCTCTGAACAAACTGGAGGTCTAGAGGAGTCACTTCTGCCCAGTGAAGACCCCTTGTCACCCCGTCTTCCTCCCTTGGCACCTGCAGCAACTTTTCCCTCTGGAGTTGCCGCTTCACCACGTTCTTCCAGGCTTCCTGAACCAAGTGTCGTTGACTCTCCGACTGAGGCATCGGTCCCACTCAGGTCACCCCCTCTGACGACATCACTACCCGTCGCAACTCCTCCACCAAGGTCACCATTCCCCTCATCCCAAGGACCACGGCCACGTCATCGCCGAAACCGCTTGACGCGGGTTGGAGTGGGCCGGGTACCGGCGGACCTTCAAACGGTTGTTATGACTCAACAACTTGAAAGGGAGTTGGCCCTCCTCCTTGAGGATATGGCCTCCTTGTCAAAATATGTCAAGGAATTGACTTTGCAAAAAGCAAGAAATGTTTCCTTGGCTCACACCTTGGTGGATTTGGTCAAAGAGACATGTTCAGTGTGCAAAACAGAGCAATGCCAGGTAATTGTCCCTTGTATGCATCCCTTGTGCGCCGCCTGTGCCTGGCGTATTTTCACGTCTGAATCCTCATCGATGGCAGGTGGTCGTCAAGTGAAATTTGCTCCATGTCCGTGTTGCAAAGCGACAATAGAACTATCAAATGTCTTTTTCCCCATCCTCAAGACACCTCCTCCCACTCCTGAAGAAACGTCTCTTGCGTCTCTGGTCGATTCCGTTTCGGTGGCGGTTGTTGAAGCCTTGGCCCAGTGGACACGGGATCACCCGGCACGGATGGCGATGGTCGTAGCCAATTCGGATGTACAAATTCAAAACTTGACACTTGGAATTTATTTCTATGCCCTCCTCTACAACCTCCCAAGTTTCAAAACCCTCTTGTGGGAACCCGGAACTCCAACAGATCCATCGGTAGGCTTGCCTATTTTTATTGTTCACGTCCAAGACTTGGCGGCCTTCCCAGTCCATTTGCCAATTGAGCATGTCTTTACAACCTTTCAAGTGGATGACGACCTTTCACAACTCCCCCTCTACCGTCACTACCTCCCCAACGAATTCAAACTTCCTCCGGTGACAACCTTTTCTTGGTTTTCGACTCCATAAATAAATATCGGTCTATATGGTAATGTTATTGGTTTTTTGTGAAGAGATTCGTGTCTAGTGACTTACTTGGGAGGAGCATAGATGGTGTGAGAGTTGCGCGAAGCCTCGGCAAGGTTGGACGTCACGCGTGCCGTCAATTCACGCTGGGCCTCGAGGTCAGAGCGGGTGCGCTCAATAGCATCCTTGTGCACCTCAATCTCGGCATTCTTTTGCTCAAGAGCGGCAGCCAACTTGGCAGTTTCCGCGACATGCTCAAGCTGCTTGGCGCGCAAAGCAGCCTCCTTCTCACGCTGGCACGAAGCCTTCAACTCAGACTTGGCCTCTTCCAAGCGGGTAGCAAAGTTTGCCTCAAAATCGGCAACCTTTTCACGGAGAGCCTCCAACTCGTCCGCATTGATGGGAACCTCACCCGACTTGCGAAGGGTCTCGACGGCACCCAAACGGCGGTGCTCGGCCATGTAGTTCTCAAAATCCACCTCGGACCGCTTGCGCTTCTGTTCAAAATCCGCCTCGGCGTCGACCAACTCTTGGCGCTTGGCGTCAATACGCATATCAAGGTCCCTCAGGGCCTCAGCCTCCAACTCTTGATAAGACGCCACCGCCTTGTCAAATGTGTCTCTAGCCTTGGTAATGTTGTTGATTGCCTTGGCAAGGATCAATTTCTCGGATTCGCCAGCCTTTACACCACGTTTTGCCGACATGTTACTTTTTTTTACATGGGGTCAATCAAAAACTGGACGGGAAATGAACGACAAATTTGGCACCTCGACCTCCTGCCATCCCTCCACCAGATATTCTCCACATGACTCTCGACGAAATGACAGGTCTTCGAACTAACCTTGGGAGGCCGGGGTTGGTGCCACCCGTCAAAATTGGCCGGACTCTGTAGACATAATTTCATAAAATTTGGGCTCGAAATAAGAATTACCCAATCATTTATTTGATTCCTCCCAAAAACCACAATAGATTTTGTCATGGCGCATTCCAAGCCATGTTTCCGGCCGTCCAAGTCGGTTGGTCTGGCAGCTGCCATTATCTTGGCGGTTGGTGTTGCTCTTTGTGTGCCACTTTACACTGAACTTATAGACCAAATCGAGGGCTTGGAGCGTGATGACTTTGAAAGTTCAGCGGATCTCATCTTCAAGTCTTTTTCGATTTCCATGGCGAACCATGTGCGGGCGGCTGACCTTGTAAAGGTAACTCTTGCCCAAGAGCCAGGCCCCCCAACAACTACACGCGAAGTCATTGACCAGCTTTCTATCCAGTTGATTGCTGGCTACCCAGACATTATCTCTGCCTCCTATTCAATACTAGTTTTCGCCGATCAAATTGAGGAATGGGAAGAGACTTTCAATAGGACCATAAAGCCTCTTGAACCCGACGAGTTTTTTGTCAACCAGTCGACTTTTATCGTGACTACCTTCTTGGCACCTGGTTTACAATTCTTGGAAGGTCGTGACCTTTTCTCTTCGAGTGACAATGCAGCATTTTGGACAGAGGTTATTGAAAAGGGCAATGCAAGTTTCTCGCGCATCGCCTTTAACACTGCTCGTCAAGCGTTTACACAATTTGTGGTTGTTCCGATACAGGGATCTACAAATCGGGGTCACCCAGGATCCTTTTTGGCCTTTATCTCGCTTCTTCCCGTCTTGTTTGACCCTCTGCCCTCCAACCCCTCCGTCTCTGCCACAGTTCTTGTCAATGACACGGAAGTCTTTCGGACGTCGGAAGTCGCGGACGGGTCAAGCGCCCTTCGTTCTTGTCTACCCCTTCCAGTCCTCAACCAAGAGTGGACATTTTGCTTTGAAGGCTCTGAAAGTGCTTTTCGACGAGATGAGGATCGACAATATGTCCTCCTTGTCATCTTGTTCATTGGCGGTCTGGCCTTGACTGCCGTTGCGTTTGGAGTTTATGTCGATTATTCCAGTCAAAAACGCATTAGTGAAGCCGGAGCAACCCAACGCCAAATTGCCTCTTGGGTTTGTCACGACATGCGGGCACCCATAGGACGCTTGCGCCAATGGCAACAACTGGGTCCCGTCTCGGATGACCGGCTTTCGATGGAACTTGCCAAGATGGAAGGTGTCACACGAAATGTTTTGGAAGTCGACCGTCTCATGCTTGGCTCGTTTCAACCTAGGCTAGAACGCGTGGAGATCGAAAGGTGGCTACTCAGTCTTTTGGCAGATATCTTGCCCTCAAAAGCTGCAGATCTGCATGTTTCCACAGGGACCGATCTGCCTAGCCATGTAAGCTTTGACAAGGGGCGCCTTGAGCAAATTCTTGTGAATATCATCAACAATGCAGTCAAGCACAATGCTGGAGGTGTAATCCAGCTTTTTGTAGATAGATTCCAGGAAAATCTCGTTTTGTCCGTCGTCAATTCTGGGTCAAACCCGTTGCCCACTAAGCAGAAACTCTACAAGCCACCGCCCAACTATGCTCACGCCCAACGCTTGCATCGTGCGACATATGATAAAACGATTGCCGCCTTTAACATGTCTTCACCAGTAGAACGGTCTACACATACTGTAGAATTACGCCCTCGAAGAAACACGTCATCGAACGCATCATCCATTGGGTGGGGCCTCACGATTGTGAAGATGTTGGCAATTGGTCTGGGCGGCGATTTTGAAATAGTTATGGATCCAGAGTCCAAGGTCGTGACGGCAACGGTACGTCTTCCTTTGGTTAGTGACGAAACTGGTATAGAATTGCCCAAGTCAAACCTACCTCTTTCTTCTCGTCAAGGGGTTTCCCATCCTGATTCCCCAAGGATTGACGAACCATCCATCACAGAACCATGTCAAGCTGTATGATCTACCCCTTTAAATAAATCAATGGCTACCTTCAAACAAGGTACATGGCCTTTTAATTTTGGGATTGGTATATCTCCATTTAAACCTTTGGATAGCTTGGTTGCCGCCCATGACGCGCGCAAGGTTGCCTACTCACCGCCTCGGGGCCTCGTGACCTTGCGAGAAGCGGCCGCAGCCTTTATGGGGCCACGTGTTGGTCGGGATGTAGACGTGAGCCAGATCGTTATTGGGGCAGGTGCCAAGCCGCTTATCTGGGCGATTATTCAAGTGTTGGGGAAGCGTGTCGTCCTCGTTGAGGGGTCTTGGGTGTCCTACGAAGCCCATGCAGCGATGGCCTCCAAGGAGGTTGTCTGGGTCACGGTCGATAAGGGAAGGGGTAAGATGGCATGGGAAGCCTTGGAGAAAATCCTCCAAGAAGATGATGTCTTGATTGTCAATTCACCCTCCAATCCGTGGGGAGTGGTCTATGGAGAGGAAGAGAAGGAAAGAATTGGAAAATTAGTAGAGACAAGACGGGCGTGGCTTATTTCAGATGATATTTATTGGCCCCTTGCATCAAAGGAGGTGAGAGAAGCGACGCGGACATCGGTGATGGCCCATTGTCCTAGGCGAGGCATTTTGATTGACTCCTTGTCCAAGTGGGCGTCTTGTGCGGGATGGCGTATAGGGATGGCATGTTTTGGCGACCATCCAGTCTTGGCCAAGGCTTTGGATGACGCCGTCTCGATAACAACCCAAACCTATTCATGTGCGCCAGTCCCGGCTCAGCATGCGGCTCTTGCGGCCCTTTCCCCGCCTCTTTGGCCAATCCTCGAAGAAGCTCGTGACCATCAAGTTGCTGTCTTGGATGTTATTCGGGACTATCTATGGGGCCGCTTTTCGTCATCTTCCGCCTGGTCTTCAGAGAGGTGCCGTCTTCCTTTGGTAAAACCTCAAGGAGCTTTTTACTTTTTCCTTCCCATGACCCAGGCCAAGGTTGGGGAACTTGATGACGCGGGGATACGGGTTGTGGAAGGGGAGGCCTTTGGCCTGGCAGGCTATGCCCGTATTTCCTTTGCGGCTTTTGATGGTGATGTCATTTTGCGGTGTCATCTGGAAGAAGCGGATGTGGGGAGTGATGGATGGATGACACGCCATGCGGGCCACCTCAAGGAAGGTATTGACAAGTTGATTGAAATTTGTGAAAATTCCGCCAAGGGCGAAATGACCACAGACATGAATGCAAGATTCCTTTTTAAAAATTGAAAACGTCGAGGCAGTCAGGATCCATACCACACAAATAAAGAATGACTCAAGTCTATGCTCTCTCTATTTTCCATGGCCATTTTCTTTGGTCTTCCTTTGAAGATTGGTCATCCATAGGCTGGTGGTCGCGCAAGACGACACGCGAATTTACCCGAATGACCATGCGTAAAGTGGAAATGGAAGAAGAGGCGATCGAAAAAGGCCACCGCTTTGCTGTCTTTCTCGTTCCTAATCAGAAGCTACGGATTGTTGTCTATCGGCCAGAGCTTGGCAGGCCAAGACTTGTCGTGGCTGCACGAGAGGATTATTCTTTGAGTGCCCTTCGTCAGCTCATGGTCCAAACCTACCCCCACTTGGGCATGCCGCCGGGACGTCTCACCCAAGACACTCCAGAAGAGGCCTTGGCAGCGGACCCCGCCTTGGAAGCCGCCTTCAGACGTCTGGGTGACCCCGGATCCTTGACCAAGATAGACAAGGTAAAGGCCGGCATCGAGGAGGTACGGGAAGTCATACTCGATTCAATTGACAAGGTGCTTGAACGTGGGGTCAAGCTTGATGAATTGGTCGAAAAATCAAATGATCTCTCTGCCCAATCCAAGTTATTTTACAAACGGACAAAAAAGTTAAACTCGTGTTGTGTAGTGGCTTAAAGTAGTGATTGGTTGATGGTCCACAAAACCAGCAGAAAAATTGACCAAGCATAAAAAATGCTATGGTTGATTGGCTTGACGGCCAATTGTATCAACGACAATAAAATAGTGTCCCCCTTGTGATGGGCAAGTATACCAATTTTTTCAGAGAAAATTACAAGTGTGGAAAGATGAAATCATTCAACGAACACAAGGAGAGTGATGGTAAACACGTCGTTCAAGGCAGATGTGCATGTGGAAAGGGACATCCCGATTGTACTTGGAGACATGTGATTGATGAAAAGGGAAATGTTATTCAGTCTAAAGAGACAGCCTGTCCGTGCGCTCTAGGTGGTCCAAAAGGAAATTTTTCAAGTTCCCCCAGGGGCATCAAGGTAGGAACTGGGATCGCCATTGGCTTTTCCATTCTGGGTGCCATTGTTTTGATTGTCGGTATCGTCTTTTTAGTCAAGCATCACAAGAAGAAAAAGACTACTTCCTTGGTGGATATTGTAAACCAATAAAGTAAATTTTGTTATTCGCCATCTGACAATGATTCTTGGGACGAAGTGTCCCGAGAAATTCCCGTGGTCCAAAGACGCATCAAGCACTGGCCGTGACACTCGGAAGAGGCATCACACTCCGGAAAGGCTTTTAGACCTCCGACACGGCACCCATCAAAATCTACCGCCTCGAGAGGCCGCACTTCATCATCTTCATCCTTCCTGGAGTCTTTGAGGTAGCATTCAATGCTACAGAAGCTCCCGCGGTTTCCATCGACAGCCTCTTGGCCCAAGCAGTAGTAGGTCCCTGCGGGTGCCTCCCCACGTGAGCCGATCCCCGCAAGACTAATCACAAAGACCAAGGCGGAGTAGGCTGGGCAAGGAAAAGGTTCCAACTCTTCATCAAAGTGTTCGGACGATTTGGAAGTGGTTTCATGATTGTAAATCACGAACATAAAATTTCACGTGGCTCTTTTTGGAGGAGTCGCCTTGATTCCAAACGACATGTGGTGGTGTGGCAAGTCTTGGAATGAAGACGGAGGGAAAAGTCAGATACAAAATGCTTTGAACAATGGATACAAACATGCTTCGTAAAATGGGGCACTAAAACAACTGCAGCACATGCGGCTAGTAACTTTGAATGGGTCCACCCTTGACGCGTAGACCGACTAAAATAATCCTTAATTTTAGAAATTAAGCATCGAGGAAATCCAAATTGATGATGTGAGGAAATATCTTCAAGGCGTTGCAAAACACTAGACGGACAAGTTCTGGAAGACCCAGACGGAAGTTCTTGGATGAGGGTCGTGAGGAAATCACAAGTATGTTTGACAGACCAATTTTCTTCGACTTGTAGGTCAGACCAGCTTAAGGAAAAGTCACTGAGCACAAGAGACATTGTAGCATAAAAGGGATGCATTTGGCCAAGGCTACTACTCGAGAGGATGCGCATTTGAAGATATCCAGGATTGTAAAATGACGAGGTGAACATTTCGTGGTCCTCAAAAGATAAAGAACATTAAATTTCCTTAAATTGAAGGATCCTCCTTAAATTGATGACTTACTGTAAAATACATTAAAGTTTGAAATGGGTAACTTGATGTGTTGGTGTCGTGCGAAGAAAGAAAAGTGGCAGGTCTACCACAAGGGAAAAATAAAAACGATTCAACCTTTGCCTAGCGTGCAGAGTTTTGCGGCTTGGGCAATCCCCGCTTTTAAGCTTGAGTTTCTAACCGTTCCCTCTATCGACCCAGTCACCCGCCTCACATGGTCTTCTCCGTTGCCCCCACGACCCGTGTCGATTGTCCTTCAAGACGGCCAGCTCGGGCGGAAGTTGACTTTTCAGGTTTGGGAAGTGAAAATGGAGAATTAAAGAGGGGAACACATTCAAATTTTCTCCCTGACAAATGGAAGACATTGATTCGGGTGCGTCAAGCTATGAAGCCTCTGAACCATCCGTATATTCCTCAGATGAAGAAGACGAAATGGACGTGGTGCGGGGACCCAAGCCACCGTCCTACCCGTGGTATGGAGAGGAGGGTCTTCCCGAGAGGGAGGAACAGATTGCCGGTCTCGTCGGGGGACGCTACCGCCTCATTGACCTCTTGCCCCTCCCATGGACTGAAGCGATTGGCCTAGAAGTTGCCGATGTTTTGCTAGGCGAGGTCCAAGGCCACCTCATCCCCTCTCTCCGCAAGGACATTGTCTACCCGGACCCCGCCTCCTATTTTCATGTCCTGGACAAGCCGCCGTCTGAGGCACGTGTGATTATCCTGGGCCAAAACCCTTACCATGGACCCAACCAAGCCCACGGGTTGTCGTTTTCTGACAATTCAGGAGGCTTTGCCCCCTCCCTCAACAACATTGTCAAGGTGATCAAGGCAAATGGTTTCATCTGTCGTCCCGAGGCCCGCAAGGATGGAAAACCCAAGGGAAACCTCGACCATTGGTTTGATCAGGGAGTCTTTTTGCTCAACACGGGCCTTTCAGTGATCCGTGGTGAAGGGTCTTCCCATATGGACATTGGGTGGCAAGATTTCACCGATGCCATTATTGGAATCTTGGCTGCCACGGGCCCTCCAAAGGTCTTTTGCTTGTGGGGGAAACCGGCTCAGCGCAAAGCAAAACTCATCGAGGCAAAGGCCAAAAAGGAAAAGATTAAGCACTTGATCTTGATGAGTTCCCATCCATCCCCTCTGTCTTTTCACCGCGGCTTCAATGAGTGCAAGCACTTTGCCGAAGCCAATGCCTTTTTACGTGGAAATGGCTTGGATGAAATTGATTGGGATTTTTCTTAAGCGCGTCGAAAGCCCTCTCTCCATTTTGTTAACCTCTTGAATAAACACCCATGGCTGATAAGCTGAAAACATCCATTAAGCAATTTACCCGTGAAGAGTTGGAGGAACTCCAAAAGGAAGAGGCCAACCGCGTGTGGGTAGAGGAGGAAAAAGAAGCACCCACTGAGGTATTGACGGCTGAAGAGGCTGCAACGGCCTACCAGGACATTCGACGGGCCTACACCACCCTCCGCGAAAAGCACGATGACTGGGAGGATGACCAGATCCGTGCCGAGATTGAACGGACCGGGTCTCCCCTCGTCCTCCGTTTTCGTCGGGCATACAAGGACTATTTTTGGTGGAGAATCACCGACCGGACCGTCACGGAGAAGATGTTGCGTCACTATGAGTTTATGATTGTCATGCGGAAGCACATCCAGGACGGGGAATTCACGGAGGAGGGTGCCGCCGACATTGTTGCGCGTGTCACCAATGACTTGACGACACGTGATGCAACAGAGGAGGAAATGAAAACGGGCAAGGTTCAGGAAAAAATGTGGGAGGGCAACCCCTTGCCACGTGACGTCATGGAAGATCCTCTCAACCAAAGTTCAGGCAAATTCCTTGAACGGGACGGCAAGCGGATCGCCAAGGTTGCCAAGGCGGGAGAGGCGGTCCACCTGGACCCTTCGCGGATGGTAAAGGTGGAGAGGAAGGATCAGAAGGCAATTGCGAAGGCAGAGGTCAAGGCCCTCCTTTCCGAAGTTCAGAGGTCCACGACGCGCCTCGGTCTCGTCAATGCCTTGCGCAAGCTTCAGCGCCTCTTGACCCGGACACCCCAAGGGACTACGATTGACGTAAATGGTCTTGACACGGTGTTTCGCATGAAACAAAGCCACGCCTCGTCCGTGTGGAACCGTGAAATGTCGGGTCTTGTGGGTCGTATCCTACGTCTTGCCCGTGAAAAATCTCAGCCTGTCAAGGAAGCCATTCCAAATGAACCGGCAGAGATCACAGACAGAGGGGATGATAAGGCTTGAAATTTTCAAGTTGAGCCACAAGTGGTAATCCATCAAGTCATTTTCCTTGCCACCCAATAAACATCATGTCCCACTACCGCGAGTTGATTGAAAAGTTGTCTTCCCGCCACGTCGAGCGTGACGATTTTGAGGAGCTTTACTCCGTCGCGACTGAGTCTCTGGCGGAGCTCCCCGCGGCGGATCGCACCCTTGTGGAGCGCCACGCGACGGTTCTTGCGGCTGCCGTTGTCAGCCAGACCAAGGATGCCAAGTCTGCTGTGGAGCGCCTAAAGACCCTGGAGAAGCAGGTTCTGCTCAAGAAGGTTTCCTTTGTCCCTCTGGAGATGGGCATCAACCGCCCCCCTCTCCCCGTCAAGTCACGCTCGACATCCTTCTTTTCCATTGTCATTTATGCCGTGGTGGCCCTTCTCGTCATGATGGTCCTCATGGGCGTCTTGCGCCGCTAAATCTCTCAAATAGATTTAATAAAAATCTTTTATTCCCCAGAATTTTTAAGTATACAACTCTGTGATAACCAACACGATTTTTGTGCATTCAAGTGGGTCGGTTGTTCCACTAACAAAATCAAATGAAAAATCTGAAGTGACGAGATTTTTCTCCACACTGCCACTTACCGACGATTTTTTTTTTCGGATCCTCTTCCATCAAAGTCTGTGAAGATGATGGGGCCTGCCGAGTTGTTATCGTCAATTGTCAATTCACCGCGAAACCAGTCCCCTCCAGATCCAGACAATAAAAAAATGTCTGCGCTAACGTTGGCCACCACACCTATCGAGTCTGAATTTGTAACGGTTTCACTAAGAATATGGTTCTGGGTGGGCGGGTCAAAACTTACATCTGCATAGGTATAAATAACTCAATACCCGTTTCACCGATATTTCACGGGTGGGAATCGGGAGTCGTGGAAGACTACTGTGCCAAACATCCTGAGAAGCACGTCAAGGTCGTCCGCAAGAACAGATGGTACTACAATGTGTACCCAAGTGGAGAAGAAATTCCATTTTAGAGGTCTGGTAAGAGCGAAGCTCGAACCTTGGATCCATAGGATCCGGAGGCCAATTCATACCCCCTCCAACCCTTCACTTCCAAACCACCCTCTCCAACCACTTCCTCCCACCCCTCCACCAAGCAACCCACCAAAACCAAGCATCATGGCTACCCTCGCTACCGCTCTTCCCTCTCTCGCCTCCTCTGCCTCTGGAGCCGACTACGCGCTTGCTTTGTCCTACACCACCATGAGGGAACTGGTGAAGCCCTACTCCACGTTTGAAGAGCGCGACGCTGCAGCCTCGTCGATCCTCTCTGCCCTCGCGACTTCGTCGAAGCAGGCACGCATGGTGGGCGACCAACTCATCATCATGCTCGAGCGGCCTTCCAAGGCGACCCTCACTTCGGTAGACCAGGCGCGGATGAGCCTTCTTTAGGAAATAATCACACAGATGCGTTTTTATTTTTTCAATTGAGATGAGCCGCACCCCATGGATCGACCATGTAGCCAGACCGTCCCGGAACGTATTGGGGCATCTGGGACGTCGCAGAAGTCCACGTTCCTGCCGCCGTCCCGTAACGCCCCTCGTCTCCATGCCATTCCTTGGGCCACCAGTAGGCCGTATGGGGTTTGCCGCCCATGAAATTGGAGTAGTGTTTTTTGGTTCCCTTTGTTCCACATCGTCCGGCAGGGGGTACGGTTGGAGGAGTCGAAAGGCCGTCCCCGACAATTTGTCCATTGATTGCTTCTTGGTTGAGGAGGCCACACTGGACATAGCCTCGATTGTAAAATGGATTTTCAACAATGTAATTCATACCACATTGGACTTGTGGAATGATGGATGTCAGCTTGGACCAGCCCATCGACCGTTTGGCTTCAACTGCAGCAGCTTCTGCAGCCATTGTTTTGTAGCGCAGGTCGGCTGTTGAGGGGGTATGGACACTCGCCAAGTCAGTGGATGCGGCGCGCATGGCATCACCGAATGCAGCCTTTGCATGGGGAGCGTCTGCCGGAACGAGGGGTGTCGAAATCGATGTCGCCCCAAAGGGTCGGGCAGACGATGCTGCTAGGTCATTCATGGTTCCCAAATTGGGAATTCGTGGGGCTCGTTGACACATGTTTATTGGGATAGAGGTAAATAAATGGGTACCTGTTGTTCGAAAACTGGAGGTTTAGAGGTGCCCTTGGCAAAAAATCACCCTCAAGATTGCATGCTTTGTCAGACTAAAACCTTGCTCTATGTTGACGATGACGCAGACAATCTAGACTTGTTTGGTGGTGTCTTGGCACACAAGTGGAAATCCAAGGGATGGGGGCGTTCTCCCCCACTTGAAACCGTCCTTTCCGGAGAAAAAGCGGTGGAACTTGTCACATCTCACCCCAACCGCTTCCCCATGATAATTTGTGATTACAGCATGCCAGGAATCAACGGGGTTGAGACCTGCCGCCGTTTGATGTCCCTGAAACCAACCATAGACTGCTGTATCCTGTCGGCATTTGCACCTTCCGATGAAAGGAAAAAGTCTCCCAAGATACAATTTTATTCAAATCCAGAAGATCTTGAAACTCTCTACTCGAGGATACATGAATTTTTTGGGCAGTGCACACAAAGGTAAAACATCATCCGTAAAAGGGTTGACGTCTAGTCGTTGAGGGCGTGCTTGTGGTCGGGTAGGTTTGGGAAGGAGCTGGGGGAAAGGGGCAGTCTGGGAGAGTGGGAAGAGGTGCCGGTGCGGCGAGGCTTGGATGGCTTTGGGATGGCGCCACTGCGTCTCTCTCCTGGATGTGAAGGTCGTCACCTACCAAGGCCTTGGGCGCACCATCCACCATCGGGACGGGAACCTGGTCAGCCGCAATCCGTGCATGTTTCATTTGAAACTCACGAATGAGGTCTACTTCCCGTTGGACATGCTTGATTTCGTGCTTGAGCTCCTCAAGACGTTTCCTTAGTGGGCCCTCTTCATCACGTTTGGCTGCGACTTCCTGGAGGATCGTCTTGTTGAGGGCCACAGCCTTGGAGTAATCCACACAAACCTTCACCCCGTCCATGTTGATATGGGGAAAGAGCTGGGTGAATTGGGTACCCGCAGGCGTCTTGAGTTGTTCCACCATGGACATGAGGGCGTGGAAGGTTTCGATAATGTCGTCATCCTTGGCCCGGGGTCCCCGGAGAGGTTCGAGCCTCTTCGCCATCCCGTCCATGACTTGAAACATGTGGATGCGCAAATCATTGAGTTTGTCTTGAATAAACTTCATGTTGTTTTCATACTTGGCTTCGACTGCCTTGGTGGACAAGACTGCCTTGTCATACGAAGCAGAGGCTTCTTCCCTCTGGCGGTGGAGGGTGTCCAACTGGCTGTCGCATGCCTTGAGTTTCTCCATGAGGGACATGTTCATCTCCTTTGTTTCGGGGGTGGCCATGGAGGTAACCCTCGCGAGAGCCCCTCCAGCACTTGACACAATGGTCGACAAGGGACCCGACAACCAAGAGGCCCAATGGGATTTGTCTTCGGGACGGGTGAGGGAAGGCACCTGGTTTGTGGCAATGACGTCTGTGGAAGAGGTTAAGGCCAAGGCTTGGGATGTGTGGGAAGGGCGATCCATTTATTTGTGATGCGGTATTTTTTATTTTTTATCCAAACGTCATGGAACCTGGTTGGATCTTTGCTACAGTGGAGCTTTTTCATTTGAATCAAAGGTGCAAATACTCCGGTTTGATTTCTTGTACATAGTTCAAGAATTTGAATCAAAGGATCAAAATCGGCTGTAAAGTAAAACACTCCCCCTTCCAGGCTTGGCCTATGACATCAACCACGGAATCATGGCTCATATCAAAATTGACACCCCTTGCCACTACCTATCTTGAAGAAGCGTATGACGAAAAGGAAGGGATTGCATTTCAAGAGGGAACCTCCAGTGTTACCTTTCTAGGAATCAAGGCTCAAGTCCGCCATGTCACCACCTCACCTGGAAAACTCGAGGTTCAAGATTTTCGTAGGCCCCTGGCACGTGAATGGTTATATCGTTACGGACTTGCGGGTCTCCAACATGAGATAGAGGGGGGATGTGTTGAAGAGGCTTTGGAAAACATCGATACGGCTTAATAAACTGGATGGGCTTCCATAGCTTGGTGGATCACACACATAAACTTGTCATTTTGTGGAACCTTGGAGTGGGTCACACCCATCTCTTTCGATTGATTCACGAAGCCGTCACTGGGCAGACACTTTTCAATGTCTACTCCCTTCTTGACCCCATGCACCCTGATGGCCATGTCTACCACGAGGACCTTGAGACGGTCAAAGGCTTGAAGGACTATGCCATTATTGGCATCATACGTGATCCGTGGTCGCGGCTGACTGCCATTTACGAAGAGTTTGTGTTGCGTCTCAAGGCTCATGCCATGCTCGACATCAAGTACAAATTTGTCAATGGGGTGAATTTCCCCTTTCAAGATGTTGTCAAGCTGGGCGCACTTTTACAACGTGAAGTTCTCGCACCGATTGTAGAGGCCCAAGTCGCCGAGGAGTATCCTGAAGGCACCCGGTTTGTCACCCTTGATAAATGTTACAAGCCACTGAAGGATGCCCTCGAAGAAGGGGGTGCCTCTACGTCGAGCCTTGCGTCCCTCGAGGCTCTCACCTCTCGAGCCTTGAAATCAACGTCAAAATCCCTCAGCCGTAGTTTTATTGGTCACGTTCCACCTACCAACCTTGCTCTGGCCCACCTGCCGCCCTACCGCGCGTTTTATTCCAATGAATTATGGGATATTGTATCGGAAAGTTACGGTGCCGACTTGGCCAAGTGGCCCGAGTTGAACCAAACCTTTTCGAAGGGGAGTGAACCCAAGGAGGTTTTGTGATTTTTTGGCTAAAGTTTGCTCTTTTGAAAATTCCGCCAAGGGCGAAATTAAATGCAAGATTCCTTTTTGGAAACGAATAAATTGATTTCCTACTCATCGTCAGAGTAATCCGAGTCGGTATAGTCAGACCCTGACTCTGAATAATCCGACTCGGTGGAGTAGGCTTCCTCTCCGCCATCCTCGTCCTCATCAGACATGTCTTCATCTGAAGGACTTGGGCTTGACCCAGCCTCAAGGTAGGCCATGTCGGCCTCGTAGCGCTCAATTTGGACCTCAACCTTGTTAAGCTTGTTTGAGGCCGTCTTGTGCTTCTTTCCGAGCTTGGCATATCCGGCTTCATCACCTGCCCGTTCAGCCTTGGCCATTTGAGTCTCGAGGTCACCCAAGAGCTTCTCAAGGTCCTTCTTCTCATCCTCCCATTGGTCAATGTCTCCATGACACACACGGTGATCGTCTTCCAGATCCTTCACTTTAGAGACGAGCAACTGGAGGCGCTCCTTGACGTAGGCGTGGTCCTTTTTGAGGGAATCTCGTTCCTTCTTTTCGGCCGCCGAAAACTTTTTCTTTCCCTTAAAGACATCCAACTCGTCTTCAATCTCTGCGAGTTCGGCCTCGTGGTCTTCAATCTCCGCGTTAAGCTCGGCATAGATTTGTTCTGCCGTTTTAGGCGCCTTGCGAGAACGTAGCTGACGACCCCCTTTGATCACCTTGTCTGCATTTTCACGAATAAACGCGGATTCTTCGCGGTCTACCTGCTCTTGGAGTTTTGCCTTCATCAAACGCCGATCATTTGCAGAAAGGTCACAGAGGTCAATGGAGCCACCCTCTTCACTTTCAATATCCGAAGCGTCATCGTCATCTACGACAAAGCCGTCCCTCTCATAATCCTTATCATCCAAATGCGAGCCCGTATCCGAGATATCGTCGTCGATTTCCATCTCGTCTCTTGTCAAACGTCGGGTTTGGGTTGCCATTTAAGTTTTTGCTTGGGTCAACTAAATAAGATTTCAGATTTTCAACGCAGGTTAAAAATCGAGTTTAAGCCTTTTATTGGGGGATTCATCCGCCGTCACCCCAACCAACGGAAATCCCTTCTGCGTTACAAGTCAACTGAACCATTCGTTGCCTTGTAAATAAACTATCTTTCCTATGGAATACCGAGCAGAAAGAATTTTGTTGACGGGAGGATGTGGGTTCATTGGCGCCCACGTTGCAGCGGAAGTCTTGCGGTCTTTCCCCGAGGCCACCCTTGTAAACATTGACAAGTTGGATTATTGTGCCAACCCCAAGTGGGCCAAAACCCTCGTGGAACCCTATGGCGAGCGCTACCGTTTTGTGTGGGGAGACATTCTGGACCCCTCTTTTCTGCGCTACCTCCTCGAGTCTCAAGAGATTGACACGGTGATGCACTTTGCAGCCCAATCCCATGTGGACAATTCCTTTGGCAACTCCCTGTCCTTTACTCGCAACAACGTTATGGGGACACACGTCCTCTTGGAGGCGTGCCGGGCCTATGGCAAGATCAAGCGCTTCATCCATGTGTCCACAGATGAAGTCTATGGCACGGCGTCCAAGGACGACCCTGCATGGGGAGAGACGTCCATGCTGAAGCCGACCAATCCCTATTCCGCTTCCAAGGCTGCAGCGGAAATGATTGTGTCGGGCTACATTCAGTCTTATAAGATGCCCATCATTGTGACACGTGGAAACAATGTCTATGGACCGGGGCAATATCCTGAAAAGGTTATTCCAAAGTTTATTCTGCAAACTCTTGGCGGAAAGCCGTGCACCATTCATGGAAATGGAGAAAATTCACGGCACTTTGTTTACGTGACAGATGCTGCCAAGGCCTTTGTAAAAATTCTTGCAAATGGGGTGATTGGAGAAACGTATAACATTGGGTGTGAGACTGAAATTACAACCCTTCAAGTGGCATCCGCGATTGCAGATGCCCTCAAGGTAGAAAGGAGTCTTAGGTTTGTCGAGGATCGATGCTTCAATGATTTTCGGTACCCCGTCGAACGTGGCAAGTTGGCATCCTTGGGATGGTCTCCGGAAGTCGAGTGGAAGGAGGGAATTGAGGCGACAGTCGATTGGTATGTTTCCCATGCGTCCACCTATTGGGACCCGAGGGACCTTCAAGGAGTATTGGATGCACACCCCGAGGGGCAAACCTCGCATGCGGCATCTTCGGAAGACTTTTCCTCATCTTCCTGAGAAGCCACAACGGTGGTGGGTTGGCTTGACTGGCCTTGAGTTTCAGACGTCACTTCGCCTTCAGCTGTTGGCTCCGGAGACTCTGGTTTAGGAGCATCCAAGGCAGCAACTTCAGCACAAAGTGACTCTTCGAGTTTAGTCATGACATGCCCTCGCCCCTCCCAAGGGTTCGATCCTGGGGTCCGGTAAGGGTGGGTAATGACTTGGGCTGCTGGTCCATAGCCACGGCGGGAATTGTAATGGTGGTGGGGGTGATGCCCGTGGTTGAATTGGCTCACGTGTCCACTTGGGTGATTTGCAAAATTTCCAGGGTGGGGAAGGTGGGCAGACCGGCTCGGATGATGAACAATTCCGGCAAACTTTGGGTCAATCCCAGCCCCCGCATTTGCTTGTTTCTCAAAGGGCACAAATTCATCCTCCTTCTTAACCCTAAAGGAGCGAAACTCATCTTCCTCTTCGTCGTCATCGGACCCAGACGCTTCAAATGAAGAGCGGTCCTTGGCCTCGTACGGGCGGCCAAGACCTTCCTTGACCTTGGCCAAACGGTCCTGGTAACGTTCCCATTTTTCATTCACAATAATATTGCGATCACCATCATTGTAATGCCGCTCAAAACGTCGGCGAAGTTCTTCAGTTTTGGTGGCAACATCCAAAATACGTGTCCTTTCCACCCTTGGTTCATCGCCACCCTGCTCCAACATCAGTTCGGCAAGGGCCTCAATGATAATTGGGTTCCGGGCATAGAGGCGAGCGGCCTCATTGAGCTTTTGGAAATGCTGCCAAAAGGTTTGGTAAGAGGGCTCCTTGGAAGATGTGCCTTGCACGTAGCTTGGACAAAAGTCTACATATACTTGTTGGTCCGCATTTCCAAGTTCTACTTCATAAATCTGAAAAAAGGCATCAGGGGGCAGATCACCTTTGGAATCGCTCATGGCGATTTTGTTGTGTGTGAAGTTTCCCATCTTTTCGAATCTAACTCTTTAATTAAAAAACCTTATGGATGGAGTCAAAATGCCAAAGGGTGGGAGTAGCTCCTCTGGGACAGCTGTCCACAATGTGAAATTTTTTGAACCCGACCTCAAGACCTACACCGTCATTCGCATCATTACCGTGATTATAGCCGCCGGCTTGATTATCGCCATGGCTCAATTTTCGACTAAACCATTGAAACGCTTCCTTGACTGCAATTCAGACAGCCATTCTTGCCAATCCTCCAAGCGTATCCAAACCATTATGTCCATCACTGTTTCGTTCCTCATTGCCATTGTGGCCATTGTTGGTGTTGGATTTGTCCTCAACATCCTGGGGGTCAAGTTGGGGTCCATCCTCGCAGGGGCCGGAATTGTGGGTCTGATTATTGGTCTAGGTGCTCAATCGGTGATCAAGGACATTGTGACTGGCATCTTGATTATTTCAGAAAACCAAATTTCAGAAGGCGACTACGTCTACATTACCAGTGCTCGAGGAGAAGAGATTCAAGGGACCGTGACGGACCTTTCAGTGCGCCTTGTGAAATTACAAAATGACCAAGGATCAGAAGTGTTTATTCCGTCTGGGAACATCATGCACATTGCCAACACCTCACGGAATGACCAGACTGTCACGGTGACCGTCTCGACACCGATTTCCACCGACGTGCGTTCCATCACCAATGTTCTCCAGAGTTTGGCTGCCCAGCTTTCACGTGATCCGTCAATTGAAGGCATGATTTTGATGCAGCCAGAGGTTCAGGGCGTCGAGACCCTCTCCGACTCGACCTACACGACTCAGATTCAAACCAAGGTGGCGGCAGGAAATCAGTGGACAATTGGGAATTACATCCGTCTCCAAGTCGTCCAAGCCCTCCAAAACTTGGAAGTTCATGCACCTAAAGTTTTTGTGAACATTGAAAGGATGCCTGGATCGTCTTCTCCAAGTGTCTTGCCCAACACCTTGGTCACCCATGCCAAGATGAAAGAGGGTAGTGGGACGAGTGGGATGACGGGGGCAAGTGGAAGTGAGGAAAAAGTTGTGCCCCCTTCCCAAGAAAAAAAAGTGGTCCTTGGTGGAGGAGTAGTAGGTGGAGAGACGGCAGGTGGAGGGGTGGGGGAGATGGAGGGAGAAGTCAGTCCCCTCCACTATGGTCGCCACCAAACACGCCACCAAGGATGGAGCCTCCATTCGATGACCCATCCAGGCATTCGTCATATCCGCCAGATGGTGAACGTTTAACTGCCGCTTACGGGGTTAAATAAATTGGTCTCGTGATATATTTATTTGGTCAAGGCGTCCGCAAACCATTCAGTAGCCCTGAGACGTCCTTCAGGAGTGACTTTTCCCAAGACTTGGCGTGCGACCTCGTCAAGAGCAACCCCCCAAGATTGGGCCACTTTAATGCGTGTCCATTCGGTGGGAAGAGGATCCAGAGATGCCATCCTGCCACTGCCCATTTTCAAGACCAACTTGGTGTCAAGAATCTTTTCTTTCCGTTTGGATGCGGGGCGGATACGGGTGATGGTCACCACATCATCCGACAACACTTCTTCTTCAATTGTCTCCACAGGCTCACCTTCCACAAGGAGATCCGCACCAATTTGAGGCGTTACACTGGCCAGATAGATAGGAATTGCTGCACCGGAAAAAGGACGCGGGTCGGTCGGACGGCAGGATCACGACGGTTTTCCACTCCAGAAGAGATTTTTGGTCACCTCCTTGTCCAACCCATTGCCCGGCCAGACACGATTTATGCCGCTCTACTCTTTCCCGGTTTGCCAAACGAAAAGGAAATTGTCACAGTATGGCTCGACCCGACATTGATCATGTAAAGATTACCAGTGGTCTTTGACCACTACTGAAATGTCGGACGAGACCTAGGGCCCAACACAAATTTTATAAGGAATGACAGGGAATTTTATTCA